>JACKQG010000958.1_pt1 | contig 40657 bp, 31 predicted proteins | sample 8237621 | NCBI WGS metagenome assembly JACKQG01 (sample SAMN15677084, study PRJNA649215) | marine metagenome | biome: marine; feature: Black Sea; material: saline water; isolation source: suspended particulate matter (SPM) from the Black Sea western gyre | collected 2013-06-09/2013-06-10 | depth... | reverse complement strand
TGCATCACGCAGGTTTATTAATTGTTCGACCCAGAGCCTGAACCCCTTGTCAAACCGTACCCGTCCCTTTAAAGCACACAGCTCAAGATGTGTATGCGCATTGACAAAAGCAGGTATAATAGCGCCGGGGCCATGATCAATTACATGGCCGCCGCTGGGATGTCCCTGACCGACCTCTTCAATCAGTCCGTTACAGACCCGCACATATCCATTCTGTATTATTGTCCACGGGTCAACCAGTATCCATCCTGCCCTGTGCGTTATTGGATTGTCTGTTTTATGTTTAATCACACTTAACACCTGTTTTATATTCACCGCAGAGCCGCAGAGGATGCAAAGAAATTTATTTTTTTAAATCGAAATCGTCATGCCGGACTTGATCCGGCATCCAGAACCCATTGAATTTATCCGCTCTACCAAAGCACTCTGGCGGACTTTGGCGGACTTTCGCCGGAATGACGAAAAGTGGTATTTTTAGACTTTTTACGAGTTTATTACATTTGATTATATAGCATATTGCGCTACCCGCAACAAAAGAATAATTGTGACTACTCGCGTAGTCAGGCTGAAGGGGTCAGAAGAGCACGATTGCAGTCAGCCTATCCACCTGAATAGTTGCGAATAATTCAATAAATCAGAAATTTACAATCTCAATACGATAGATCAGCAATTTTAGGTGGAAGCACAACTAACTTATCGAAAAGATAACAAATTAAATTGACTTGGATGTTCGCTTAATATAATACATCAAAAATTAAGAATGTTAACTTGTTCTGTGAAATTAATGCTTTTTGCAAAGCTATCAAATTAAAAATACATCAATATTGATGTTGACTAATTCTGGAATTTTCTATAGAGTTTTATGAAACAGGTTCAGGGCGATGTCCTGTACGGGAGTTTCTTGATGACCTCAAAGAATCGGATCCTGGCGATTTTGCAGCAGTAATGGCCGGTCTAACTAAACTTCAAAGCAGGCATTCTCACAGACTGCCTCTTTCAAAGCATATCGGTGATGATCTTTTTGAGCTGAGACATGTGGGCAAGTTGAACTCCCGCATCCTGTATTTTTTTGTGAAGGGAAAGAGGATCATTGCTTTGCATGGTATTCGAAGCAAAGCAAAAAAGATTCCCTCAAAAGATCGTAAGGTTGCTTTGGATAGAAAACGTGATTGGTTGGAGAGAAATCCGGTATGAAACGAAAAACCAATTTTGACCGATACCTTGAAAAGCAGTTGAAAGATCCTGATTTTGCCAGGCGCTACCAAAAGGCCGGTGAGGTCTGGGACGTGGCTTTGCAATTAGCTGCTTTGCGTAAAAAGGCTGGTTTGTCTCAGAAGGAACTAGCCCAAAAGGTGGGAACGTCTCAACAGCAGATCAGCCGTCTTGAATCAACATCGTACGAGGGTCACTCCTTGAGCATGTTGCGCAGGGTCGCTGAGGTTCTGGGGGCAAAGGTTCATATAGATATTCAACTGCCTGAGCATCCAAAACAGGCAGCGGTTGCTGAAAACAAGGCAACTTACGGAAATAACGATTAAACAAGTAAGAAAATCAGAAACAAACGCTGGCAATGACAGAAATAATAAAGAATTTAGCTGTTCTATTCCACAATACAAACTTATAAACTGAAGAGTGTCTCGTAAATACGAGGTTTGAACCTTAAGGAGCAAGTAAACCAATAATCTAACGTCCCCAACTTGCGCGTGATTAATTTATTCTTAAAAGAGGTTCTCGTGAAAAGATTAGTAATAGTATTCGGATTATGTTTATTTTTCCTGTTTGGTTGTTCAACTTCAAGTTGGTTTAGAAGTATAATATATAATTCAAACAATGCGTTCATAGAAGAAAATTTCAACAATACAACACGATTACCCTATAACATTGCGATAATTATTAATGATAGTTTTAAAGCAGAATCGGTTAGTTCACTTTCAAGAATATAGGAATATAGGGGACGCTCCTTCATATATTGACATATTGAATAAAATCTATTATAAAAATAAATATGCCACGTAGATCAAGAATAGATGCGCCTGGGGCGTTACATCATATCATAGTTAGAGGCATCGATAGAAAAAGCATCTTTATGGATGATGTTGATAAAGATATTTTTTTAGAACGGTTGAAAAATATTTTAACAGATAGCGCTACATTGTGTTTTGCTTGGGCATTAATTCCCAATCATTTTCATTTGCTTTTACGAACCGGCAGTGCTCCAATATCAATCGTTATGAAAAGACTTCTGACCGGTCACGCAATCTATTTCAATCGTAAACATCGTCGTGCGGGCCATTTATTTCAAAATCGATATAAATCGATTCTTTGCCAGGAAGATGCATATCTGCTTGAACTTGTAAGGTATATTCATTTGAATCCTATTAGAGCTAAAATCGTAGCTGACCTTAAGTTTCTGGATAAATATACGTATAGTGGTCATGCTGCAATAATGGGAAGGAAAAAGAACGATTGGCAGGATACCGATTATGTCCTCAAATTATTTAATACCAGGTTGTCATTAGCACGCAGGCGGTATCGCGAATATGTTAAGAAAGGAATATCAGTTGGGAAAAGGCCGGATCTTATCGGTGGGGGGCTTGTCAGAAGTGCCGGAGGATGGGATGCACTCAAAGGATTGAGAAAGATAAAAGCGTATATGAAAGGGGATGAAAGGATTTTAGGCGACAGCGATTTTGTTGAAACTGTATTAAAAGTCTCTCAGGATAAGTTTGATCGTAACTATTTGTTAAAGGCCAGGGGATATGATTTCAATACAGTTGTTGATCGCGTGGCTGAAGTATTGGGAGTTAATAGGGCTGAAGTATTATCTTCAGGCAGACAACCCCATCGGGTACAGGCGAGAAGCTTAGTCTGTTTCTGGGCATCAAGGGAACACAGTAAGCCAATCAGCAAACCGTGGTGAAAAGATTGCAAAGGAAAATAAATTAAATTTATTGAAAAGTAAGTAACCAACATATCAAGGAGCGTCCCATAAAGGCTATAAAGGCTTGCGCCAAAGGCGCATTCTTTAACTTTAGCTCACTTTAGGCACTTTAGTTCACTTATAACTTACCTGTTAACAGAATTATAATAACAGTCCCTTTGAACAACTCTGTATCCTGCATCCTGTATCAGGCGCACCATTTCCTCTTTTGGCAGCCGGAATTTTACTCCTGCGGCTGCCACCACATTTTCTTCTATCATTGTGCTTCCGAGATCGTTTGCCCCAAATGCAAGGGCAACCTGGACAATCTTATCACCCTGTGTTACCCATGATGCCTGGATGTTTGGGATATTATCCAGAACCAGTCTGCAAATAGAGAGTACTCTGAGATATTCCACAGCAGTGGCTTTTTGAACTTGGAGACGTGTATTGTCAGGTTGAAATGTCCATGGAATAAATGCTGTAAAGCCGCCTGTTTCATCCTGAAGTCCGCGAATTTTTATAAGGTGTTCAATGATGTGGATCGGTTTTTCAATATGTCCGAACATCATCGTGGCTGTGGTTTTAAGCCCGCATTTATGCGCTGTTTTCATTACCTCGATCCATTTGCCGGCTGTGCATTTATTCGGAGAGATCCTTTTCCTTATTTCATCGACAAGGATTTCTGCGCCACCGCCCGGTATGGAATTCAGCCCCGCGTTAATGAGCCGGTTTATCGTATCCTTGATGGAAAGGGATGATTTTTCCGATAAAAAGGTTATTTCCGGCGGCGAAAAACCGTGAATATGGATAGAAAAATTTTTCTTTATATACTGCAAAAGATCCACATAAAAATCTAAATCCAGCGATGGATGCATCCCTCCCTGAAGCAGTATCTGTGTTCCACCGAGGCTGAGCGTTTCTTCAATCTTTTTTTTTAAATTTTTTTTTGAGATAATATATGCATCAGGATGGTTTAGAGGGCGGTAAAAGGCGCAAAACAGGCAGCCTGACACGCATATATTGGTATAATTGATATTCCGGTCAACCACATAGGTGACAACAGGTTCAGGGTGAAGGGCTTGTCTTCTTTTATCGGCCAGGTCGGCCAGAGTAAGAGTGTCGGCATCAGTAAAAAGTGTAAGAGCTTCTTTATAATCGATACGCTCGTTCAAGGCGACCTTTTCAGTAATTTCAACAATAGAAGTCATAAGAATCTTCTGTTCTTCGTGGTAAAACATATTGTAACCGTTCACGGTTGTCGGTTCACAGTTCACAGTTTTTTTAATGAACTATGCAACGATTGAAGCATTTTGGATATTGATTTCAACTCTTGAATTAATTCTTCCGCATCTAAATCAGAAAATATATTAACTTTTCGTGAAATATAAATCTGTGTTCTCAGCTCCCCAGCCGATCCTTGCGCAATATTTATAAACCTTTGGAAATCCGGAATACTCTTTCTTTCGCTTCCTTCCGCAATATTTGATGGAATAGATATAGATGAGCGCAGCATTTGATCTTTCATTCCATAACCACGGCAATTTCTTAATAATTTATAAAGACGTACTGATAACCTACAAGATTTTTTCCAAACTTCTAAATCTTCAAAAGAGGACCCCATAATTCTTTTCTACCTTCTGTTTTTTCAACCGTGAACTGATAACTGTAAACCGTGAACAGTTACAATACATTAAACAGGATTATAAAAAGAATCCCTTTCAACAGGAGTAAACCCTGCCGAAGATATAAGATGCTTTATCCATTTGCTGGTCAATCCTTTTGCCGATTTTGCGCCGGCCATATGTGTAATCTTTTCTTCGATTATGGTTCCGTCCAGATCATCCGCTCCAAAGGAAAGAGCGACCTGCGCCACTTTTTCTCCTATCATAACCCAGTACGCTTTGATATGATCAAAATTATCAAGCATGAGGCGGGCTGTCGCCACATTCTTTAAATCGTCAAAGGCTGTGGTGGCTGGAATTTGTGATAATTTTGTGTTTTTTGAATGAAAGGCAAGGGGAATGAAGGCTGAAAAACCGCCTGTTTTATCCTGCAGATCTCTTAATCTGACAAGATGATCTACGCGCTCTTCAATGGTTTCAATATGACCGTAAAGCATTGTTGCGTTTGAGGTGATTCCAGCGCTATGCAGACTTTGCATGATTTCAAGCCATCTTTTGCCGTCTATCTTTTTAGGGAAAAGTCTTTTTTTAACCCTGCTGTTCATTACTTCAGCGCCACCACCGGGGATCATTGAAAGACCGGCATTCTTCAGGCTGATGATGGTTTCATCCAGAGACAGATTCGCAACTCTGGAAATATGATCTATCTCAACAGCGGTAAACGCCTTGATGGTTGCATTCGGCCGGATTTCTTTAATGGTTTTTAACAGATCGATATAATAATTAAAGGGGAGGGAAGGGTTAAGGCCGCCAACAACATGTAATTCGCGAACCGGTTCGTCGATTTGTTCTAATAGTTTTGCTCTGACATCATCAATTGAGAATGTAAAAGCGCCATTTTCTCCTTTATCCCTGGCGTATGCGCAAAACAGGCAGTGATTTGTACAGATGTTTGTGTAATTTATATGCTGATTATATACATAGTAGGCCTTGCGATCATGTTTTTCGCGGCGCACCATGTCTGCTAGACGTCCGACACCTATAAGATCATTGCTTTTGTACAGGATAATACCGTCTTCAAAGTCAAGGCGAACTCCAGCCCCGATCTTTTCTTTTATTTTATACAAACTTTTATCTGAGAAAGACAGTTTCATCGTAACTACTCAGGTTCACGGTTCAAGGTTCAGCGTTCAGGGCTCAAATTCCCTAATCCCTTCAACTCAAAATTCAACACTCAAAATTCAAAATTATTCTCTATCCCTCTTGTGTTATGATTGAAGAGGTTTCAACCTTCTTTTTATATGTGAAGATAAAGAAAAGAACAACTCCAAGCATCATAATAATGGATCCAAATGGAAATGCCAGATAGAGATCAAAAGCATCCATCATCAGACCGGCAAAAAGCGACCCCAGCGCCATCCCCAGGCTATGCGCCATTGTCATCAGGCCCATAACCGATCCCATTGCTTTAGTTTTATTTCCTTTTAATATAGCCATTGCCATGAGCGCCGATATTGATATGCCCCCTCCGAGGCCGAAAAAAACATTTGCTAAAAACAGGCCCCTAAAACTGCCTGCCCAAACAAATGAATAAAGGGCCAAGCTGATTATCAATCCACCGGTTACAACCATGGCTTTTTTGTTAAGCCTGTCCGCCAGATAACCCATCGGCATATTCAGTGATCCGCTGACAAAAACCCCTGTCATAACAAGAATCCCGATCGATGAACTGGAAAGTGAAAACTTCGAGTCTGCAAATACAGGCAGAAAACCCCATATCACCCCGATGCATGCCGCGTAGGAAAATCTGAAAATAAAAAGTCCGGAAATATTTCTGTCCCTTACAATCTGTTTCCAGTGTGTTGCTTTTCCTTTGCTTTGGACAATTTTTTCTGAACTTTTTGGGGGAAGCAAACAAATAGATAATAAAAAGCCGGTAAATGCGAGAAGCCCCATACAGATAAATGAGGCATCCAGATTAAATCTGTCCTTTATTGCTCCGCCTATAAGAGGTCCGAGACTCAGGCCGAAGAACATGGACATGTTAAAGAGGCCCATGGTGAGCCCTTCTCTGTTTGCCGGTGTTATGTCGCCCACATAGGCCAGTATAACCGGCATCATCATGGCAGATGAGATTCCCTGAAAAAACCTTATTATGATAAGGGATTGGACATTATCTGCAAGCAGGAAAGCAAAGGAAATAAGGCTATATAAAAAAAGACCTCCAACAATAAACGGTTTGCGTCCTTTTTTATCTGAAAGCGCACCGAAATACGGCAAAAATAAGGTTCTTGAAATGGAAAATACACCGAATATTAAACCGATATATATGCCGCTTGCGCCAAGATTATGGGCATAGACCGGAAGCAGGGGGACCACGATTCCAACCCCTGTGACCGTGGCAAATATTGAAAAGAACAGAGTCCCAAAAATTTTCTTATTCAGTCTGTTCATTAAAACATCTTTTTAATATCAGCCAGCACAGACTCGACAAGATTTCTTATTTCTGAAAGCCTTTTTTCAGACATGGCTTCAAAGCGCAGCACAAGGGCGGGCTGGGTGTTTGATGCGCGCACAAGGCCCCAACCATCATCAAACAGCACACGAACTCCGTCGATATCAATAACATTGTATTTTTCACGGAAATATTCAGTAACTTTTTTTACCACGCTGAATTTTTTATGGTCAGGACATTCAACCCGTATTTCAGGGGTTGAATATGTTTTGGGAACATCTGACAGAAGCTCCGAAATCTTCTTTCCGGTATCAGCCAGTATTTCGATAAGCCTGCAGGAGGCATATATTGCATCATCAAAGCCGAAATATCGGTCGGCAAAGAACATGTGGCCGCTCATTTCGCCAGCAAACTCGGTCTTTTCCTCCTTCATCTTCTTTTTGATAAGAGAATGTCCTGTTTTCCACATAATGGCTCTGCCGCCGTGCTTTTCTATATCGTCATACATTGTTTTTGAGCACTTTACTTCTGATATGAATGTGGCGCCCGGTTTTCTTGACAGGATTTCCCTGGAAAAGATAATCATAAGCTGGTCGCCGAATATCATATTTCCTTTTTCATCGATTACGCCGATGCGGTCGCCGTCGCCGTCATAACCGATTCCAAGGTCAAGGGCTTTTTCCTTTACAAGAGCAATAATGTCTTTCATGTTCTTTGCGACTGTCGGGTCGGCTTCATGATTTGGAAAGGTGCCGTCCATATCACAAAAAATATCATGAACCTCGCATTTGAGATTTTTTAATATCGGCAAAGCCACCACTCCTGCGGTGCCGTTGCCGGCATCCACGCCGACTTTGATCTGTCTTGAGACATTTATATTTTTTTCAATATACTCCATATATGATGGAATGATATTTTTAGATGACAGCAAGCCCTTTCCCTGAACAAACGACCGCTTATTAATAATGGCAAGGATTTGCTGGATATCATTTCCATGGATTGAGTCTAAATCGATGCAAAGCTTAAAACCGTTGTATTCTTTAGGGTTGTGGCTGGCGGTAACCATTACTCCGCCTTCCAGCGCAAGACGCTTGATTGAAAAATAAAAGACCGGAGTAGGGCATACGCCGATATCGACCACACTGCAGCCGGTTGATATCAAGCCTTCGATAATTTTTTCGGAATACAGGCCCGAAGTCAACCTGCAGTCGCGGCCCACGCTGAGATTTGAATGGCCGCGTTCCTTAAGGAATGTGCCGACCCCTTTCCCGATCAATATGACATCATCTTCGGTCATGTCCTTACCGGCAATTCCCCGGATGTCATATTCTCTGAATATTTCAGAATTCATGGCGGTTTCCTTTTTATTTTTTACTTCGATATTCTGCGGTTCCTTGTTCTGCGGTTCTGCAGTTCAAAATAAACCACTTTTTACGAAACGTGTTAAGTGTTAGGTGTTAAGTTACAAGTGAGCTAAAGTTAATGAGTCGCTATGCTCCATTTTTTTATATAAAATTGGCAGAATACCTCAACTTTAGTCACTCGTAACTTTTATTGTAATTTTAACCTGACCACTGACCCCCGACCCCTGATCCCTGATTTTTAATTACCAAATTAAGGCCAAAATCCCTATGGCCCAGCAGTATGGCGCAAAAATCTGCATACGCCCATGCTTGACTATCTTAACCAGCAGTTTCAACGCCCAGTATCCCACAATACATGAAGTAAATGCGCCGAAGAGTGTAACTTTTAAGGGAACATTATGGGCCGATAAGTGATTCAGGCTAAGGGCCGAGGCGCCCAGGATAGCCGGTATTGACAGGAGAAAGGAATATCTGGCGGCTGTTTCACGGTTTAATCCTAAAAAAAGTCCCACGGCAATAGTTGAACCTGATCTTGAAATTCCCGGTATTATGGCCATTCCCTGTACAAGCCCTATAATTAAGGCGTCTCTAATTGAAAAATCATTAATGCTTTTGCGATCTTTTTTAACCCATCGTGTGCCCCACAAAAGCAAGCCGGTTATAATAAGCATAAAACCGACAAGAACTACAGAGGAAAAAAGGATATCGGCAATTTTATGAAATAAAATACCGATAATAGCGGTTGGAATAGATCCGACAACTATAAGTATTGCCAATTTTGCATCTCCATCCTCATAAACATTGTGGAAAGAGGCCCTTTTCTTTAACGCCAGAACAATAAAACGGGCCGAAGAAATTATTATAGCCCGTATCTCTTTCCAGAAAAAGATTACTATAGCTGCAAGGGTTCCAACATGCACGCTGATATCAAAGAAAAGTTCAGGTTCATTGATCCCGAAAAGATTCTGAAAAATCACCAGATGCCCTGAACTGCTAACAGGCAGGAACTCTGTCAGTCCCTGAATTACGCCCAGTATTATTGCTTGAAGTAAATCCATATGAAAATAAATTATAATTTTGAATTTGATGAATTCATAAAAAGTCCAAAGTGCTACTATAGATGGCTAAGTAAAAAGTTTCATATACAAGGCGTAGTGATTTTTCAGGATCGAAGGCATACATGTAGTATGTTAAGAGTCTGAAAAATCACTGCAACGCAGTAGATGGGACTTTTTACGACGCCATCAACCTTTAAGAACCGCCATGGGCTTTAACTTTGCCACCTTCTTCGAAATTCCGGCCCCATGAACCACCTCAACAACCTGCGAAATATCTTTGTACGCATCAGGCATCTCTTCTGCAAGGGTGGATCTGCCGGTCCATCTGGCAAGTATCCCTTTGTCTTCCAGTTCACGCTGTATCGACCTGCCTTTGCATGCCTTTTTTGCGGCCTTTCTGCTCAGAACACGTCCGGCTCCATGGCATGTTGAGCCAAAGGTTTCCTCCATGGCCTTTTGTGTTCCTACAAGAACATAAGAGGCTGTTCCCATATCGCCCGGGATAATCACAGGCTGCCCCACAGAGCGATATGCATCACATAAGGCTTTGCTGCCAGGCGGGAACGACCTTGTAGCCCCTTTCCTGTGAACACACGCCAACCGCTTTTTCCCATCTATAACATGAACCTCTTTTTTTGCTATATTGTGGCAAACATCATATATTAGATTCATTGCAAGCTCATTAGGCCCGATGTCGAACACTCTTGAGAACACCTCGCGTGCCCTGTGCATTAAAATCTGTCTGTTGGCCCAGGCATAATTTGCTGCGCATGCCATTGCATTGAAATAGCTCATTCCTTCTTTTGATTGAATCATTGCGCAGGAAAGCTGTCTGTCAGGTATATCAAAGTCGAGATTATTAATATGTTTTGCCATAGCAGCCAGAAAATCATCGCAAACCTGGTATCCGAATCCCCTTGAACCTGAATGGAGCATCAGTGTAACCTGCCCCTCAAAAAGCCCGAATATGTGGGCTGCATTTTGATCGTAAACAGTCTCGACCACACCTATTTCAACAAAATGATTCCCTGAACCCAGAGTGCCTAACTGCTTTTTTCCTCTTTCCATGGCTCTTTTGCTGATCATATCCGGGTCGGCATTCGGCATGCAACCATTGTCTTCTGTATGCTCTATATCTGAATCGGTTCCAAGACCCTGACGCACAGCCCATTTGGCGCCCTGTTTAAGAACCTTTATCTCTTCCGCAAACGACAGCTTTATTGAACCTGTAGAGCCTACACCGGATGGAATATTTTGAAAAATGGCATCGATAAGCTCCTTAAGCCTTGACCTGACATCCTTTTCAACAAGGGAGGTGGTTGCCAGGCGGACGCCGCAGTTTATATCGTAGCCGACTCCACCCGGGGATATGACGCCGGATTCCCAGTCAAAAGCGGCAACGCCGCCTATAGGAAACCCATAACCCCAATGCATGTCGGGCATGGCAAACGATGCCTTAATAATTCCGGGAAGGGTTGCGACATTTGCCACCTGCTTTAAGGGCTCTTCCTGATTCGAATCTTTCAGCATGGAAGCGCTCGTATAAATAATGCCCGGCACGCGCATATCCCCTGTCATAGGAAGCTCCCACCTGTAATCGTCTATTTTTTTTAATTTCTGCATATATTTCACCACAAGAACACGAAGAAATTAATCCAACAATCTCCTATCTGCTATCCTATTTTCCCTAATCCTCTACCTGAATATCGAATACCCGCCTGCCATGCAAAGTAATCAGGGTCAGAATAATAATTGCAGCACTAACATCAATGTTATAGGCGCTACAAAAAATTCGCCCAAAGGCATTGCGGGCAGGTCGAACAAAGAATGTCGAATTATGAAGTATTGAAGCGCTTCGACATTCTGCGGTTCCTTGTTCTCCTGATCCCCGACCCCTAACCCCTAAATATAACCTACACATCAAATATTATCTGCGACATCCAGCGCCCGTCCGGCAAGTTCTTAACCTGTATCTGATGATAGGTTACAGCCTTTATCTCATTTTTTATAATATGGCGATCAGGCTCGTAAGTATCATACATTACCTCTGCCGACAGCTCATTTTCTGAAAGGGATAAAATTCGTGCCCTTTTAACAAGTTTTTCTTCACCAGTCCAGAGATATAAAACCTCTCTCAGCCAGTTTACCATAAGATCAGATCGATCGCTTCCTGTAACATGAACATGGTATTCATTTAGACCTTTTAACCTGTTAATATCGGTAATCTGGTCAATCATTGCATGAGCGGCGTCGGCGAACAGAGTCTTCAGGTCGGATGCAAAAATCTGCAATCCAAAATCGGAGATATGATCGATTGTCCGGTATTTCATTTTTTTCAAATAATAATCTCTCCAATCCTTTCAGTATGATATCCTCCAAGGGCTTTAACAGCCGTTTTAAATTCCTGCGAATTTATGGTTTCAAGCAGGATTTGAATATTTTTTGATTCAAAATATTCTTCCGGGATTACAAGGTCATATTCTTCAGTAACAACAGGTATGAAATCAAGGTTAAGAGCCTTTGCGGCAGCGTAAATGCCAAGACCCGCATCAACTGTTCCGCTCAGCACAGCCACGGCCACGGACATATGGGTAAACTCCTCATTTTCATATCCTTTTATTGCTCCTGAATCCATGCCAAGCTTTTTAAGGCTGTAATCGAGAAGAATTCTTGTGCCTGATCCAGCCTGCCTGTTCATCATCGTAATGTCTTCCCGTGCAAGATCTTCTATTCCATTAATTTTCTTTGGATTGCCAGGAGAAACGATCAGTCCCTGGTCTCGAAACACAAGATTTACCAACTTGATGCTCCTGCCAGGCAGGTATTTTTTTATATATGATATGTTGTAAGAACCGTCCTCTTCGTCAAGAAGGTGGGAGCCGGCCAGGTGACAAACGCCTTTTTTGATGGCCATGAGCCCGCCCATGCTGCCAACATGGCTTGACGAAATAGTAAGATTGCTGTGGCCGGCCTTTATCTGGTCGGCCAATAGGTCAAGTGTGTTGTCATGGCTTCCTACTATAACGATGGTATTGTTTATAGATGACAAAGGACGAAGAAGCTCGGCAATGACCGGCTCATGATCTTTCAGCCCTTCAACATGGTTTGGAATCCTGATGATTCCGTCTGCTTCGGTTATTGTTGTAATGCAGCCCGCGCCTCGTGGAAGTTGTGTGGCAACGATTCTGTCGCCGACTTTGCCGAGTTTAACCCGCACAAACTCTTCCATGCCGAGTTTTGATGCGATTTTTCTCGTGGGCTCCACCTGAACCACAGGCCTTTCCTTTTCCGGCTGTCCAAGCATCATGCATAATAATGGAGCGACAAACTGCTCAAATGCGACTATCGCAGATACAGGGTATCCTGGAATACCAAAGACAGGTTTGTCATTTATCGCTCCAATAATGACCGGTTTGCCTGGCATTATTGTTACGCCGTGGATCAGGACTTCCCCCAGATCGGTAATTACCATTTTTGTATAATCTTCGGACCCGGCCGAGGACCCGCCGACAGTAAGTATCATGTCAAAATCGCTGTGAGCGGCATTGTAAACAGCATCCTTTATCTTTTTTGGATCATCCCTCAACATTTCATGCCGCACATACACGCCGCCGAATGACTCAACAAGTTTTCCAAGCAGAAATGAATTTGTTTCAAGGATCCGGCCCGGCTCAAGCTTTTCAAGTGAGGTCGTGCGCCAGTCAACGAGTTCGGAACCTGTTGGAATAATCAATACTTTCGGCTTTTGTCTAACCGAGACCGAAAATATTCCACCAGAGAGAAGAGCTCCAACGCAATAAGGTGTGACAACATGATTATGTGGAAACAAAAGCTCTGTTGCCACAATGTCTTCACCCATCTTTCGCACATGCTGCCATGGAAAGGCCGGAGCTTCTATTTCAATACGGTTTTCATCCACAACATTGACATGTTCTATCATAATAACCGCATTGTAACCTTCCGGAAATACATGGCCCGTGTTGATATAAAAGGCGTCTTTGCCGACGATAAGTTCCTTTGGCTTTGTTTCGCTGGCGCCGAATGTGGATTCGGCTTTGACCACTATGCCGTCCATTGCAGCCGCATGAAAATTTGGAGATGAAAGCCTAGCCGTAACCGGTTCGGAAAGAACCCTGCCGACCGCATCCGGAACCGGAATTGTCTCACTTTCAAGTGCTTCGACTAAAGGAAACCGATTAAAAAGAATTTCCTTAGCCTCAGTTAAAGTTTTCATTTTTAAATAAACATTACGATTAGATGCCATTTTTTCATTTTCCTTTACAGCGGAATAACCGAAACCTTGCTTCCTTTGTCGAGCCCTTCGGTATTTATCCCTATCTCGATAATGCCGTCTGCTTTTACCATGGTATTTATCAGTCCTGCCTTGCCCAGAATTGGTTCGGCCCACAGCAGGCCGTCCTTTTCGATAAGGCGTATCCGGACATAATCTATCCGTCCCTGGGCGGATGATAAGTTTCTGCTCAACAGAGCCGGAATTTTTTCTTTTCTTTTGTGTTGATTTGAAAGTCCCCCGATCTTTTCAATAAAAGGCCGGACAACAACTTCGAACACAATCATAGCCGAGACCACATGTCCCGGCAAACCCCAGAACGCCTTGTTTCCGGCCCTGGCAAGAATGGTTGGTTTTCCAGGACTGATTGAGATTCCATGCGCAAGTATTTTTGAGCCGGGTAGGGAAGTTAAGACTTTGATGGTGAAGTCGCGCGTGCCAACTGAGCTGCCGCCTGAAATCAGCGCCATGTCTGATTGAGCGAGTGCCTGAGAGCATTTATTGAAAAGATCGTCAAAATTATCCTGAACAATGTCAAAAGGAAGCGGAATCCCGCCGGCTTTTTGCACCAGGCCAGACAGTGTGTAGGTGTTTATATTACGAATCTGGCCCGGGCCTGGAGTCTCATTTATCTCTACAACTTCGTCTCCGGTGGAAATTATTCCGATTACCGGTTTTTTATATACCTTTACCCTTTCTTTGCCAAAGGCTGCAAGAAGGCCGGTTTCCTGAGGCCTGAGTTTTTGGCCGCAAGAAAGTATGATTTCCCCCTTTTTTATATCTTCACCGACCTCTATAACATACTGGCCCGGCGCAACACTTCGGTATGCCTCGATTGTGGTATCATCTATTGCCTCCGTATACTCAATCATTACGACGCTGTCCGCGCCGTCAGGCAGCATGCCGCCTGTTGAAATTTTTGCTGCTTCACCCGGACCTATTGAAAAGGTTGGTCGGGTGCCCATGGTTACACGACCTTTTACGGTTAAATATGCAGGGCTTCCTTCTGAAGCCCCGAAAGTGGACTGGCCGCGCACAGCATATCCGTCCCTGGTTGATCTTATAAAATCCGGCAGATTAACGTCTGAAACAATGTCGGAGCCAAGGACTCTTTCAAAAGTTTCATCCAAATCGATTTCTTCGGTTTCAACCAGTGAAAAATCGTCAGCATATTCCATAACCTGTTTTAAATTTGTTACTTTAAAAAATTCTTTCATAATGTTATATACCAAAAGTATTAAGTGTTAAGTTGCAAGTGAGCTAAAGTTAATGAGTCGCTACGCTCCATTTTTTTATATAAAATTGGCAGTCCGCCAGAGCCCTTTGGCGGATTAGTCACTCGTAACTTTTATTGTAATTTTAACCTGACCCATGATACCCGATGAATTCGACTTTTTATATGGGACTTTTTACGACATTGTCAAAATCTATTATCACAAAGAAATGGACAGTTCAAACACAGATATGTGAAACTTCTTGACTTAATTTATGGCAAAATGTGTAAATCATCCCGACAGGGAAACCGAATTTGTATGTATGAAGTATAATGTATATTTGTGCAAGAAGTGTCTCAAATGCAGTGATCCAGAAACATATTGCAAGTTCCGCACTTCATGCACGATCTGGTTTTTTATCACGGAGCACGCAGAGCGCGCGGATTAGAGGATTAGGGGATTTACGGGTTGAAAAAAATGAACATCGAACATCGAACGTCCAACATCGAATGTTGAATGGGAAAAATGAAGAAACAGAAATATCTGCTTACTGTTCGGTATTTGGTGTTTGTTTTTTCATTTGATGTCAGAATAATTTGAGGAGCGGAGCGACATCATTATTCGATGTTGGACGTTCAATGTTCGATGTTGGACGTTCATCTTTTAATTCTGTGGTTCAAAAACTTGATAAAAAGGTGGTAACTATGAAAGGAATAATACTTGCCGGCGGATCAGGCACAAGGCTTTATCCGATTTCCATGGTTGTCAGCAAACAACTTCTTCCCATTTATGATAAGCCGATGATCTATTATCCTCTTTCGACGCTTTTGCTGGCAGGGATTCGGGAAATCCTTGTGATTTCCACCCCTCAGGATCTTCCTCTTTTCAGAAAACTTCTGGGAGACGGGTCCCAGTGGGGCGTTTCTTTTTTTTATGCCGAGCAGCCACGTCCCGAAGGTCTGGCACAGGCCTTTATAATTGGACGGGAATTTGTAGGAAGCAGCAGTGTTTGCATGGCGCTTGGTGATAATATTTTCTATGGCCACGGCTTGACGGAACTTCTAAGCAAAGCAGTATCGAGAAAGAGCGGAGCAACTATTTTCGGGTACTGGGTTAAAGACCCGCAGCGCTATGGGGTGGTGGCCTTTGATGAATCAGGAAAAGCAATAAGCATAGAGGAGAAACCTAAAAAACCAAAGTCCAACTATGCGGTAACAGGTCTGTATTTTTATGATAACGAGGTCATTGATATAGCCGCGGGGCTGAAACCTTCTCCAAGAGGAGAGCTTGAAATTACAGATGTCAATATGGCATATCTTAAAATGGAAAAGCTCCATGTGGAAAAATTTGGCAGAGGAATAGCGTGGCTGGATACAGGAACCCACAAGTCGCTTATGCAGGCGTCCAACTATATTGAAACTATTGAAAACAGGCAGGGTCTTAAGGTAGCATGCATTGAAGAAATAGTCTATAAAAAGGGCTACATAGATGCGGCTCAGGTGGAAAAACTGGCTCAGCCTTTCTTGCAAAACAGTTACGGCCAATATTTAATAGAGATGCTCAGATATTAGAGGATAATTTTTAATTTTAAATGTTTAATTTTAAATTAAAAACGGTTTTTCCTTTATTCAAAATTCAAAATTAAAAACTCAAAATTATATTTAACACCTAACACTTTTTAGCTATGAATATAATAAATACAGCTCTTGAGGGGGTAATTATCATTAAACCCGAGATATTTACAGATAACCGCGGTTTTTTCATGGAGACCTATAGCCGGGATAGATACAAAGAGGCCGGTATTGCAGGTAATTTTGTTCAGGATAATCTTTCATATTCGATGAAAGGCACCCTGAGGGGGCTGCACTTTCAGACAAAGCGGCCACAGGCAAAACTTGTACAGGTTGTCACAGGTGAAATATTTGACGTGGCTGTTGATATCAGGCCAGGTTCGTCAACATTCGGCAAATGGACAGGCGTTTATCTGTCGGGAAAAAATAAACGCCAGTTGTTTATACCCGAAGGGTTTGCACACGGCTTTTGCGTGATCAGTGAAGCAGCCCATTTTTTATATAAATGTTCAGACTTTTACTTTCAGCATGACGAGGGCGGAATCATCTGGTCGGACCCGGATATAGGCATTGACTGGCCGATTAAAGACCCGATTATTTCAGAAAAGGATAAACAGCTTCCCCTTTTTAAAGGATTAGTATTTTAACAGCCTGATATATGAAATGAAAAATATAAGAAACTTTAGCATCATAGCTCATATCGATCATGGTAAATCGACTCTGTCGGATCGCCTTATACAATTTACCGATATTGTAACGGATCGGGATTTTAAGGACCAGATACTTGATACCATGGACATAGAGCGGGAGCGGGGCATTACAATAAAGAGCCAGACTGTTTGCCTTCCATATACTGCAAGAGATGGCAATACATATATGTTGAGCCTTATAGATACCCCCGGCCATGTGGATTTTACTTATGAGGTTTCACGAGCTCTTGCTTCATGCGAAGGGGTTCTTCTTTTGATAGATGCCAGCCAGGGCGTTGAAGCGCAGACGCTGGCCAACCTTTATCTTGCCATGGAACACGATCTTGAGATTATTCCGGTGATAAATAAGATTGATTTGCCGTCGGCTGATATTGATAAGGTTAAAAAGCAGATAGACAAAGACCTCGGGCTTGATCCTTCAACGGCAATTCTCACTTCAGCAAAAGAGGGTATCGGGATCGAAGATGTTCTTGAGGGAATTGTAACAAGACTGCCGCCGCCGTCCGGAGATAAAAAAGGGCCGCTTAAGGCTTTGATTTTTGATTCCCACTATGATCCTTTCCTGGGCACGATAGTTCACCTTCGTGTGTTTCAGGGAAAGATGGCAACGGGTGATGTTATTTCCTTTATGTCCAACAATGCGGTTTACAAGATTGAGGAGGTCGGGATATTTCAGTTAAAACGGGTCCCCTGCAGGGAGCTTTCCGCAGGTCAGGTCGGATATCTTATTGCGGGAATAAAAACCGTAAGTGATACAAAATGCGGTGATACAATTACATTAAGGGATCGACCCTGCAAAACAACTATGCCGGGATTCAAGGAGGCAAAACCGGTTGTTTTTTCTTCCATCTACCCTGTGTCTTCTGATGAATATGGTGAATTGACCGCTGGATTAGAGAAGCTCAAACTAAATGATGCTTCCCTTATTTATGAAAAGGATAGTTCCGCTGCCCTGGGCTTTGGTTTTCGTTGCGGTTTTTTGGGACTTCTTCATCTTGAGGTGGTGCAGGAACGGCTTGAGCGTGAATATAATCTTTCTCTGATACTAACGGCACCGTCCGTTCGATACAGGCTTATTATGCAGGACAGCTCAACACTAATAATTGACAATCCTGCTTTATATCCTGATCCTGCCGGTATTGAGCAGACCCAGGAGCCTTTTATTCGCGCATCAATAATAATCCCTGACCGTTATATGGGAACGGTAATGAAGCTGTGCCTTGACAGACGGGGAATTAACACAACCTATCAATATCTTACAAACAATCGCCTGGAGATGATATTTGAACTTCCGCTTGCAGAAGTAATCTATGATTTTTACGACAGGCTCAAGTCTGTTACGCAGGGTTACGGATCATTTGACTATGATTTAATTGAATACAGGGATACGGATCTTGTAAAGGTGGATATCCTGATAAACGGAGAGTGTGTGGACGCTCTTTCTCAGCTTGTCCACAGGGACAGGGCTGTTGAACGGGCAAGGCATGCCTGTGAAAAGCTGCGTGATGAAATCCCAAAACAGATGTTTAAGATTGCCATCCAGGGGGCAATTGGCGGAAAAATAATAGCTCGCAAGACCGTTTCCGCTTTTAGAAAAGATGTTACGGCAAAATGTTATGGCGGAGATATTACCAGAAAACGTAAACTCCTTGAAAAGCAGAAAAAAGGAAAAAAAAGGATGAAGATGGTAGGCAAGGTAATGATTCCTCAGTCGGCATTTCTGGCGGTTTTAAAGTCAGATAGCGATTGAGGGATTGAGCGATTAAGGGATTTAGGGATTGAGGGATTTAGGGATTGGGGGATTATGAATTATAAGAGGTTTGAGGAATTACCATGCTGGAAAAAGTCGAGGGAGCTATGCAAGGTCATTTTTGATTTAATCAATCAAGGGAAATGTTCAAAGGATTTCAGCTTGAAAGGATTTCAGCTTGAGGAATCAAATGTGGAGCGCTGCCGGGTCGGTAATGGACAATATAGCGGAAGGCTTTGACGATGGTTCCACTCGTGAGTTTATCCGGTTCTTAGGGTATTCTCAAAGATCATGCAGTGAAGTGCAATCCCAATTATATAGGGCATTAGACTGTAAATATATTAACCAAAATCAGTTTGAAAGGGCTTATGAGATTGCCTCAGAATGTCGTAAGCAAATCAAGGGATTTAGAAAGTATTTGCGGGATTACGACTTCAAAGAATAGCAGTAAATCAGAAATTCCTCAATTCCTTAATCCCTAAATTCCTAAATTAAATACCGGAGGTCGCATGGGCAAAACGATTGCTGAAAAAATTTTTGATTCTCACTTAGTTGATAACCCGTCGGGAGATATCCATGTAATAAGGCTGGATGCTGTATTCTGCCACGAAATAACAACCCCTGGAGCGATAAATGATTTAATCGTTAGGGGTAAGGACAGAGTTTTTGATTCCACTAAAATCAAGGCTGTAATCGACCACGTGACTCCTGCAAAGGATTCTAAAACAGCCATGCAGGGTAAAATTCTGCGAGAGTGGGCGCTGCGCCACAATATCAGGGATTTTTTTGATATCGGCAGAAACGGGGTTTGTCATGCAATATTTCCGGAAAAAGGGTTTGTGCGCCCGGGTTATACGGTGATTATGGGTGATTCTCATACCTGCACTCACGGAGCATTTGGCGCGTTTGCAGCCGGTGTTGGCACAACAGATCTTGAGGTGGGTATCCTGAAAGGCGTGTGTGCATTTCATTATCCTTCGACGATCAAAATAAACATAAGCGGTCAAATGCCTGAAGGAGTTTATGCAAAGGATGTTATCCTTTCCATCATTGGAAGGCTAAGCGTAAACGGCGCAACCGACAAGGTTATAGAATTTACCGGACCAGTAGTGGACGCCATGAGCATGGAAGCCAGAATGACATGCTGCAATATGGCGATTGAAGCCGGCGCAACCTGCGGTATATGCTGTCCTGATATGACGACAGTGGAGTATCTGTGGGAGTTTATCAAAGATGAATACACAACAAAAGAGGAGGCTGTTGACGCATATAAAAGACTTTATCCGGATCCGGACGCCATATATGAAAATATAATTGAGCATGATGTAAGCCGCCTGGAACCGCTGGTTACATTCGGATACAAACCCGACCATGTAAAACCTGTAAAGGAGATGGGAGAAATAAAGATAGACCAAGTTTATATTGGATCGTGCACAAATGGAAGGATTGAAGATCTTCGTGTCGCCGCACAGGTATTAAAGGGGGAGAAGATCAGCGATTCGGTCCGCGGCATTCTATCACCGGCCACCCCAAAGGTTTTCAGCCAGGCAATGGAGGAAGGAATATTAAAAATATTCATGGACGCAGGATTTTGTGTGACCAACCCGACATGCGGTGCATGTCTTGGCATGAGCAACGGAGTGCTTGCCGAAGGCGAAGTATGCGCTTCGACAACGAACCGGAATTTCAATGGACGGATGGGCAAGGGGGGTATGGTTCATCTGATGAGCCCGGCAACGGCTGCTGCAACAGCTATAACAGGGTATATCACTAATTCCAATGAATTCAGGGATTGAGGAATTGCTCACGCAAAGGCGCAAAGGCGCTAAGTAAAATAGGAAAGAGAATAGAGAATAGAGGGATTGAAATCAACAGAACACCTTTAATTCCTGAATCCATGAATTCCTAAATTCGCAATTAAGCGAAGCGAATTCCTAAATTCCTAAATCCCTCAATTCCTAAATTCTTAAGGAGTAAATAATGAAAAATTTTAGCGGAAAGGCACTTTTTCTTGACAGATCAGATATAAATACCGATGAAATATTTCCCGCAAAATATCTTACTGAAATTTCGAAAGATGCTCTTAAGCCTTATCTTCTCGAGGATTTACAACTTGATGGATTTCATACAAAGGATATTAAAGGGAAAAATATCATTATAACAAGGGCAAATTTTGGGTGTGGATCTTCGAGAGAGCATGCGCCCTGGGCACTCGAATCAAATGGCATAAACCTGATTATAGCGGAAAGTTTTGCAAGAATTTTTAGGCAAAACATGTTTAACTGCGGTATGCTGGCCGTGGAACTGCCTTCTCAGGCTATTGACCATATATTTAGCCTTTTTGCAGACAAGGAAACAAACATTGAAACAGATATTGAAAAGAATATTTTTCATATTACAGCCGATGGACATAAAGAGGATATAACATTTGCAATTTCTGAATTTGATCTGGCTCTTGTGGATGCAGGCGGATGGGTCGAGTATGCTGATACGAGATATTAAGGAGCTACTCAGGTTCACATTTCACAGTTCACTGGTTGATGGTTCCCGACCTCTGACACTTAACACCTAACACTTTACACTTAACACCTGATGAATTCGATTTCTTACGAATTTATCAATCTTTATTCTTCAAGAAAGAATTTCCAGATTTCTTTTACCTTTTCCCGCAAACCATAAAATTCGTTTTCAGGCACCCTGGTGGGTTCTTCCTGGAGCCTGAGCCTGTGTACCTCTGCTCTATAGGTGAGAAAAGTATCTTTGAGAAGAGTCGCTGTGTCCTTATCGATTATGCCTGTCTGGGTCAGTGTCTGAAGAATACGCACATTGTCGGTCCATTTTAAAAGCTCGGCATGTTCGTAAGATTTTAAAAGCACCAGATATTGAACCAGAAATTCAATATCAACAATGCCACCTTTATCCTGCATTAAATCAAACATTTCGGGTTCAGGGCTTAAGAGTTCCTCGCGCATACGTTCACGCATGGCGCCTACCTCTTCCTGAAGCATGGATTTAATCCTGGGACGCGCAAGGACCTCTTCCCTTGTTTGCTCAAAGTATTTTGACATCTTAATATTTCCGCTTATCGGCCTTGCCCTGACAAGCGCCTGGTGTTCCCATGTCCAGGCCTTTTTTATTTGATAATCGCGAAACGATTCAATGTGGCCGACCAGAGGGCCGGCGCTTCCGCTGGGGCGCAGTCTCATGTCGATTTTATAAAGCATGCCGGCAGTCGTATGTGTTGTTAAGATATGGACTATTCTCTGTCCAAGGCGCGCAAAAAATTGTGAATTGTCAATAGGGCGAATGCCCCCTTTTGTTTGTCCCCTTGCGCCTGCATGAAGAAAAACCAGGTCAAGATCAGCGCCATACCCAAGCTCAATTCCCCCAAGTTTTCCATAGGCGATTACGGCAAACCCCTTGTCAATTGTATGTCCGCCTATAACGCAGGTCGGTGTGCCGTGTTTTTCAATCAGATGATTCCACGCTAATCCAACAACTTTATTTACAATCGTTTCGGCAATTTCGGTAAGATGATCGCTGGTTCTCATCAGCTTCAGCGCGCCGGTAACATCTGCCGCAGCCACTCGCAATAAGTTAACCTGTTTGAATATGCATAATTCCTGTATCTGGCTTTCAAGATCATCACTGGGAATCTGCTCAAGCTTTTTTTGCGCCTCTTTTTCAAGTTCATCCCTTTCAGGCGGGACATACAAGGTACGCGGGTCAAGCAGTTCATCAAGAAGCACAGGATGACGGGATAGAAATGAGATAACCCATGGGCCGGCATTGGCAAGTTTGATCAGATGGGTAAGGGCTGTCGGATTTTCCAGGAGAAGGGCAATGTAGCAGGTTCGCCCTTCAATGGTTTTAATCAAATCGATTATACGATTCAGAACAGAATAAGATAGTCCGGATTTGCCAATTTCTCGCAATACAATCGGAATCAGCCTGTCAAGCCGTTTTCGTCCTTTGATGCTGAGTGGGCGCGTGTGAGGATCGTTGCGAAGATTATCCAGCAGGCGCAACACTTTTTCAGGTCTTTCAAACCCGGCATGAGAAAGCAAATTTATGCTTTTTTCATTATCTATCAGATTTTGCCATATCCCCTTTAATTCGATTTCGATTTTTGCCTCTTGTTTATCATGCTCTATACGGCCATCCGGCTCTTTTTCAGCTAACAATGCATTGAAATGATAATGAACCCTTTCCATGTGTCTGCTAAGATGCGAAGCAAAAGATTCCCAGTCAATAAAACCCATTGATACGGCAAGGCGCTGTCTTCCGACATAATCCATTGGAAGTCGATGGGTTTGCTGGTCCGAAAATTCCTGGAGACGGTGTTCGGTTTTGCGTAAAAATTCGTAAGCTTTTACAAGTTCATTGCAGGTATCTTGCTCTATGTAATTATTTTGGGATAAGGCCGTTAATACTTTATGAATGCGGCGTTCCCGAAGAACAGGGGTCACGCCGCCGCGTATAAGCTGAAATATCTGGCCGAAGAATTCTATTTCTCGTATCCCTCCTGGGCCAAGCTTAATATTGCTTTTCATCCCTTTATTCTTAACTTCAAGTGAAATTTTATTTTTCATTTCCCTTAAAGATTCAAAGACTCCAAAATCCAGGTATTTGCGATAGACAAAGGGTTGAAGCCTTTCAAGAAGACTATTGCCAGCTCCTTTTTCATCAGCCACAATTCTTGCCTTGATCCATGCGTAACGTTCCCATTCTCTTCCCTGCCTCTGATAGTAAGCCTCCATGTTATCGAAGCTCATAATTAGAGGGCCGCTTTCCCCATAAGGTCTAAGGCGTGTATCTACCCGAAAAACAAAACCTTCTGATGTGGTTGCGCTGATAACATTAAAAAAATGTCTGCAAAGGCCCACAAAAAACTCTTCATTGCTTATTGATGTTGTTTTACCTTTTGTTTTACCGGGCTCGGGATAGGCAAAGATTAGGTCAATGTCTGAGGAAAAGTTGAGTTCACAGGCTCCAAGCTTGCCCATCCCTATAACCACAAGGTGTTGTTGAGAGCCGTCAGGGCCGGTGGGGATGCCATATTTCAAACATTGCCATTTGTACAGATGTGAAAGCGCATGGTTTACGCAGGCATCGGCAAGGGCCGAGAGATCGGCCATGGTTTCTTCAAGATCCGCCCATCCGGCAAGGTCGCGCCAGGCAATGCGCACCATTTCATAAAGCCTGAATTGTCTAAAGATATGCTGGAGGCTGGATACCGGGGATTGGATGCCTGATTTTGCATCTCCCTCCAATGATAAAAGTGCGGTTTTAAGCTTATCGTTGTATCCATTTACTTTATAACCCTTTTGAAGATCGTTGCTTTCAATAAGATTATTGAGCAGTTCAGGAGTATGGACGCAGCTTCTCGCAACAAAATCGCTAAAGGCAAAGACCTGTTTAAGTGCTGCAAAAATTTCAGGATTATCTTGCGGAATATTTTTTGCGTATCCTGCTGAGACGCACAGCGAGTTCCATTTAATATTAAAATTGTTTTCCAGCGACTTTGGAAGGTAATTTGCAGGTTTCATGAATTAATATTTCCTTTTCACCACGAAGATCACAGAGACTTCTATGAAAATATAAGATCATATACTTTTAATCAATTTAAAAATGTTACTTAATTGTATTTACTGAAATTCCCTATTTTACTTGAAACCTCAAGATAAAATTATTATGGTAGAATTATAAGGATTCAAGAGGTCAGGCACGGCTTGGCGCCTTCACGCGGCGCAAGCGCCTGCGCTGCGCGTGCGTGAGAACAGGATATTTTGAAATATTTAGCCAAAAAAAACATGTTTAATTACAGGTTTGATTTTGAAATCGGATATCTTGTAAAAAGTCCGTGCAGGGAATGCGACAAACAGAATAATTTTCCTGAGTGTGCGGATACTTGTAAAATTCTGGATGAAATACACGATGTTTTATCTTGCGCAGTATCATGCTCAAAAAGGGTTTAATCCACAGATTACGCAGATTTCACAGATTATTAAGGTTTAATAAGGAGGATTAAATGGCCTTCCAAAAGCTTCATGACATTTTCGCATGGCAAAAACTTTTACGTCATGCAAAAATAATGGATAGCCCTGAAAAGCATTTGAGGAATCTTATAAAAGATAAAAACAGACTTGAAAAATTTTCTTTATACGGCGCGGACATCTTTTATGATTTTTCACGTCAGAGAGTTGATGAGAAGTGCATGGACCTTTTATTTGAGTTTGCTGAGACAAGAAAGTTAAAGCATCACTTTAACTGTATGGCAAGCGGGGAAAAGGTAAATATTACAGAAAACAGGGTGGTGCTTCATACAGCATCAAGAAGCTTTTCAGGCGATTCGGTTTTTGTGGATAATATAGATGTAATGCCTGAAATAAGAAAGGTCAGAGATGATATAAAAGAATTTGCCTCAAAGGTGCATGAGAAAAAAATAACCGGATCTACAGGCAAGCCTTTTAAACATGTAGTCGTCATTGGAATCGGCGGCTCGTGCCTTGGCAGCGAGTTTGTTTCAAATGCCTTGTATGCCTATGCGGATAAAGGAATTGAGATTCATTATCTTTCAAATGTTGATATCAACAATTTCGGAAGGGTGGCCACATGCATTGATCCTGAAACAACTATCTGGCTAATTATTTCAAAAAGCTATACAACAGCTGAAACTATGGCAAATGCTAATCTTGCGGTAAACTTCATGAAGGACAGGGGTCTTGATCCTGCAAAACATTTTGTAACAGTAACAAGCAAGGGTAGTCCCGGAGATGAGAGCAGCAATTCGATTTTACGCTCTTTTCGTATGTTTGATTTCATAGGCGGAAGATACAGCGTTACCTCAGCAGTCGGAGGTGTTCCCTTGAGTCTGCTTTTGGGATATGACAGGTTTGAAAGGTTTTTAAAAGGCGCAGAGGAGATGGATAATCATGCGAAATCCGCCCCTTTGCATGAGAATCTCCCTCTTGTTGCAGCTATGATAGGTATATGGAACAATAACTTCATGGGATACCAACACCAGGCTATTATTCCATACGCATCCCCATTATACAGGCTGGCCCCTCATATTCAGCAGCTTTATATGGAAAGTAACGGAAAATCTGTGACCGAGGACGGAGATATTCTTGATGAACCCACAGGGGTTATCCTTTTTGGAGAGCCCGGCACAAATGCGCAGCATTCATTTTTTCAGCTTGCACACCAGGGGCGGCCATTTCCGATCGATTTTATCGGAGCAATCAGGCCGCAATATAAGCAGTATCATTGCAAATCAAAAGGGGTTACCAATCATCAGGAGCTCTGGGCGAATTTCATTGCTCAGCCCATAGCCCTTGCGGCCGGCAAGGAGGATAAGGACAGGGCAAAATATTTTTCAGGCAACAGGCCCTCTTCAACAATTCTCTTAAATGATCTGTCGCCGGAAAGCATGGGCCGTCTTTTAGCCTTTTATGAGGCCAAAACGGTTTTTGAGGCATTTGTCTGGGGCATTAATCCGTTTGACCAGTTTGGGGTTGAGCTTGGCAAAACTATAGCATCCGGCATCAGAAATGAAATCGCAATTAAAAATGAAAAAAGCGGCCACAGTTTTGAACACATAACTCCTATTGTAAAATTTTACCTTGATACCTTGTTTTCCGGAAAACTCAAACAAAAGCAATAGGGGGCAGGTGTCAGGGATTTGGGGATTAGGTTAAAATTACAATAAAAGTTACGAGTGAACTAAAGTGCCTAAAGTGAGCTAAAGTTAATGAGTCGCTACGCTCCATTTTTTTTATAAAATTGCCGGAATACCTCAACTTTAGTCACTTGTAACTTTAGCTCACTTGTAACTTCTTTTCATGAATAAGCCGCATAGTATATTCTGATAAATTTTTCATGGCTTTTAAATGCGACCTTGGGTAGCTCATTAGGATGGAAATATGTTGCTTCAGATGCATCATCTCCGGCTTTAAGAATACCCGAATAGTTTTTTACAAGATAGCCAACCATAAACACGGTGTCATATTGCGGGCTGTTGTTTGAGGTGATACCGAGAAGCATCTCTATCTGACCGGAAAGGCCTGTTTCCTCTTTGAGTTCTCTTAAAGCGGCAAGTTCAGGAGTTTCTCCAAGTTCCATGAAGCCGCCAGGAAGACACCAAACCCCTTTCTTTGGTTCCACACTCCGTTTAACGAGAAGCACTCTTTCATTTTCATCAATTACAACAAGGCATGAGGCAGGTATCGGGTTTTCGTAAATGGGCTGATTGCAGCTCTCACAGAAAAGTCGGATATTACCATTAACCGTCTTTTCAACAAGCCGATTTCCGCAAAAATGGCAGAATATTTTTTTTTGCATGGTTAATCGTCGAAATTTCCGCTTTGTCCCTTATCGGATGAGATTGATGCCGCACGTTTGATTATTTTTTCACGGGTCCATTCATCAGGGTTTTCAAACCTGTCTGCTTTAAATCCAGGATCATATGAATCTGTTGTCAGTATTGCCTCAATGGCAAGCGGCGCTGAATCTTTTGCATTAAATATATTTATAAGCATGTTATAGACAAATTCTTCAACCCTGTTGACCATCCTTTCCCTGATCTCTTTTGGTTGGCCAAGAAGCCTGTTTTCAAACAGGAGATTGAGCTTTTTGTAGTTTCCTCCCTTAATCCCCTTTGACTGGGCATAAGTTGCCATTTCAGCCCACATTGATTCAGTTATTCCCTGATCTTTTACCTTTATAAAATCACCGTTGTCATCCAGGATGGCGTTTCCATAATCATTAACCTCAAGGCCCCATGAAATCATTTGAAGCGCCGTGGCCACATTGGCTTTGGTGGTTCTGGTTTTAGCGGCTATGGCTCTTAACCTGTCGGAGTTATTCCCGGATGTGCCGTGCTGGGCGCCTGAAACCTTATATTTTGACAGGGCTTCATGAATTTCAGAGGTCAATTCAACCTGTATCCCCTGATCGCTTGCCTCAATTCCGTGGGTTGTCCCGTTGTTTAAAGCAATCCAATCCGGGAAAATATCGTGCGCATTCAAGCCCTGCATGAGAAACACGGCTTCATCAACGGTGGAAAGCCCTGATTTTCCCTTGATTTCACCCACTTCGGTTTCAAGGCCGGCCCACTTGGGCACAAAAGGCTTCAGCTCAATGTTTGCAAGCAGGTTTTTATCATCCGGCATATGTGATGCATCTATGGCGATCGATGTCATGCCTGCCTCAAACAGTGTGGGAATCTCTATTTTTGCCCCTTTAATATCTTCTTCTTTTTTAATGCCGTAATGATCGGCATGTATGGCAACAGGGATCGTTATGCCAAGCTCGTTGCATATAGCATCCACCTGCCTGGCAATGTTCCAGTAGTTTACAGCGCAATAAGCATTGGCGCCGCCTTCGGATCTGGCGATTTCTATTATGATAACCGAATTTGCCCTTTGGGCTGCCTGAAGGGCTCCACGTATTATAAAGTGGTTTCTTCCATTAGCGGCCATTGCTATGGCATTACCCTTTGCAGCCATGGCGTTGTCTATAAACTTTCCGCTGACTATCAATGCCTTTGAATTAGGAAAAAGCTTTGCCACATTTGGCGGACGACCTATCTGAAGAGCCCTTTCAAAATCTCCCGACATAATTAAACCTCCTTTGCTGTCCTGTTGTGTGACCGTTTTATCTTATCCCAAGAGATTACAAAGCATACACCGATAAACTAGTCAAGCTCTGCTTCCAGAGTAAATAAATTTGACAGATTGCGCAATAAAATTGTAGAAGATTACTTAAATATGATGGCGTCGTAAAAAGTCAAAACCACTTTTTGCGAACCGTAACCTAACACCTAACACTTTACACTTAACACCTGATGAATTCGTTTTTTTACGAATTCATCAATAATAAGGAGCCAAATATTTTGAAAAAAATAGGACTATTCGTAAAAGCGGATGCAGAAGCAGGCAAGAAGGCCGATGAACTTCAAGCCTGGCTGAGGTCAAGAGATGTGGATGTTATCAGGGAAATAAGCCCGCGTCCAAGTTGCAAAATTTCATGCAAAAGCAAATCCTTTGCTCCGCCTGATCTGTTGTGTGTTTTTGTGCTTGGCGGGGATGGAACCTTTTTGAGAGCAGTTCGCTGGATAGGCGATCAGAATATTCCGATTTTAGGGGTTAAATTCGGCGAGCTTGGTTTTCTTGCCGAAATTGCAGAGAAAAGCCTTTTTTCCGCTGCCGAATATATTTTAACCGACAGGTTTGATATAAATCCCAGAATGCGTCTTCAGGTCAAAGTAATCAGAGAGGGCAGGGAACTGGTAGATGAAACAGCATTAAATGATATAGTCATTACTAAAGGGGCATTTGCAGGGCTTACAAGTATAAAAACATATATCGATGAGCGCTATTTGACTACCTACAGAGCCGACGGTCTTATTATTTCAACCCCTACCGGCTCGACAGCCTATTCACTTTCCGCAGGTGGCCCGATTGTTCATCCAGAAGTCCCAGGCATCATAATTACTCCGATTTGTCCTTTTACACTGACCGTTCGGCCTCTGATAGTTCCTGATTCTGTATGCATGAAAATCAAGTTTGAAGAAAAGTCATCAGATATCATTATAAGCTTTGACGGTCAGGCCGGCCTGGAGATAAATAATAATGATACCATCATAATTCAAAAGGGGCTTCATCCGGTAAACATGATAATGATGCCTGATCAGAATTATTTTGATGTTTTAAAAGCCAAGCTAAGGTGGAGTGGAGCGCGTATGTGAGCGGAAATTAAACCTGTCTGGCGCGTCGATACAAAATCCGACGCAAAAGTTGGACCATACTCTTTTCTTGTTTGAGGGTTTGATGCAGGCCTCTTATGGGCAGGGAACAGGGGACATCCTATTTTTGTAACTACACATTATATTGACGATTGCAGTTTATTTGTGTAAATATTAAATATAGGGAAGATATAGACTTGAACCGCAATAGCGAGCGCATTCCCCGTAGCTTGCTGCGGGGTTAGCGAGCGAATCTAAAAACGGCTAACTTCCTTACGGTCGAAGATTCCCTATAGCTTGCTACAGGGAATCTTCAAAACATAAAAAACAGTTGCGAGGTGTCATTATGAATATTAGAAAATTACTGATAGTTAATATAATCGTGACATGTGCAATATTATTTGCATCAATAGTGATAGCTCAAACCGATTTTGGAAAAAATTGTTTATATATGGCTTATGATTATAAGAAACTGAAAGATTATAAAAAAGCATTAGAATATTGTGATAAAGCAATTGATGCAATCAGGCAGGAGAAAAAGGACGTAATCAACAAAAATTTGCTGTCGGAAGCTCATTATTTGAAAGCAAACGTTTTTATTTACATGCAGATGGATGAAAAAGACATTGAAAACGAATTGCTGAAAGCATTAATTGCGAATCCTGATTACGAACCTCCGGAAGAATATTCGAAACATTCTGCTATTGTTAAGCTTCTGATAAAAGCTAAAAGTAGATATGAAGAAGAGATTCAACGGTCATTTGATAAAGCTTTAAATTATTTTGCCCAGGGAAAGTATTGTTTAGCTATGGCAATACTGGAACCGATAGCCACTAAGTGCCGGAATCCTGAAGTTGCACTGAACATATTGAAAAGTTGCCAAATAAAATGTACTGATACTCGTTTACCTCCGCGTCAAGTAGTGACTCCTTCCCCTCCGTCCCCGCGAGTGACTCCTTTGTCTCCACCCCCACAAGCAGCCCCTCCACCAGCCCCGGAAGTAATTCCTTCTCCCCAACCAGGAAAATTTAAAAAAATAGGGATTTTCCCTGTTATTTATGTAGATCTTTGCAAAGATGATTATTCTGAAAAGGTTAAGGCAATAATTTCCCAAAATAGTATATGCGAAGAATTAAAAAAACATGACATAAAAATACAGTTTGATATTATCGATGATGCTGAAGCCGGTAAGTTTAAAACTGATTATAATTTTGAAGATTTTAATCCATTCGTCATTAATGCAAACCGGCTATATGTGGAAAAGATAACAATGGATAATATATTAGAAGGGGTAAAACCGGAAGCTGTCTGGGGAAAATTATTTACATCATTAGCTTTCAAATTAAAGAAAATGTGCCAAAGTAAAGGCATTGATTATGCCCTTTTTATTAAAATGACTATTCCAAAAAAGAAAGATGAAAATTCTAATATTAGCATAACAATGAATTTATATAATATGGATGATCCACAAAAACCGGCAGTAAACAAAAAATGGGAGCATATAGAAATTCTGAAATATGTAAAGACGAAACTACCCAAAATGGCAAAATATCTTGAGCGCTACTTTCGCAAGGAAATCGGTTTATAAGAGGAATTATTATGAGGAAAACGATTTTCATAATAGTACTGATCTATATTATCATTGGAACATCAGGTATTGGTTTCTCTGAAACAATTGACGTTCAAATCAACGGTTTTGATGATGGTCAAAAGACGACAAAGCAAAGGGATTATAAAGAGGCGGTATTATTTGCAAAGCGTGAAGCGATTGAACGGGCAGGAGTGCAGATAAAGTCGATAACAAACGTAACAGATTTGGTTGTAAATTCAGATTATATCGAATCTAAAGCTGAGGCTGTGTTGTTGCCCGGATATAGGATTATGGACATAGGCTATCAGCAGGATGGAACATATTTAGTAATTCTTATCGGAAAGGTAAGAACCATATCAGAAGGAATTGATTCAAAAGAGTTGAGGTACGCAAAAAGTCTGATTAATATGGGAAGGAGAAAAAAAGCAAGGGGAATAATTAATAATATAATAAAAAGCAGCAAAGACGATAATACGATTGCTGAGGCGATGTATTGCCAGGTTATATGGGGTTTTTCGAAAGATCCGACAGACACCTTTGAGAGACTGAAGGCTTATTACCCTGATTCAATGCATACAAAAAAGCTTGAAGCCTATTTTGAAAAACAAAGAAGGAAAAAAAGAGAAAAACTAAGAAAACTTGAACTTAAAATAGGAAAAATTGTCGGCAGAAAGGGCAGCTTTATAGCTGGAAATAAGGGGATAGTGCTGGACAGGAAAACAGGCCTTATGTGGGCTGCAAGAGATAATGGTGAAGATATAACTTGGCATGATGCAAAAAAATACTGCGAGGATCACCGTGCCGGAGGCTACACGGACTGGCGGATGCCGACTATTGATGAGTTGGTGAGCCTTTATGATGTGAACATGAATGGATATACGCAGGATTGTTGTAAAACGGGCGATCAACTTCGTATAAATCGTTTAATACATCTTACATGTTGCTGTCCGTGGACTTCACTTAGGGGTAATGACGGAGCTACTTACTTCCGTTTTACCAATAGCAATCGGAGTTGGACCTACGAGTCTATCGCGCTCTATCACCGGGCATTACCGGTGCGTGATAGCAAATAGGGTATAAAATGAAAGGCAGGTTTTCAATATGGCGGGAGTGACGAGACTTGAACTCGCGACCTCCGGCTTGACAGGCCGGCGCTCTAACCAATCTGAGCTACACCCCCAAGAAAGCTTCGCTTTTATCATTAGCTAACAGCTAATAGCTATTGGCTAAAGGTAAATGGCTATAGGCCCATTTCTGGTAGGCGGAACAGGGCTTGAACCTGTGACCCTCGGCTTGTAAGGCCGATGCTCTCCCAACTGAGCTACCCGCCCTGATGAGACTTGAAGATTCCCGACATGTGGTTTTCTCGTCGAGAAAAAAATACTGCTAACAATATAATAAAACAATGTCAAGCTCAAATTAAAGCCGGTCTGTCCTCAGGTTTTTCGGGCATTATCTGATAAGACATAGCATCCATTTTAAACAGGGTATCATCCTCATTCAGTATCAAAGCATTGGCTAACACATCATCCATGTGCTCTGCTAATATAATTTCTATCTGTTTTAATATAGAGCGGGGTATATCTTTAATATCTTTTTCGTTCTCTTTTGGGATAATAACCTTTTTAATACCTCCTCTATGAGCAGCCAGAATTTTTTCCTTTAATCCTCCGATGGAAAGAATCCGGCCGCGCAGGGTTATTTCACCGGTCATGGCAATATCACGATATACGGGTTTTCTGATAAGGGCTGACACAATAGATGTACATATTGAAATGCCCGCTGAGGGTCCATCCTTGGGAATGGCTCCCTCTGGAACATGTATGTGGATATCGCATTTTTTATAAAACCTGTTGTCAATCATAAGGCTGTCAGCGCGTGAACGGACATAACTTACGGCTGCCTGGGCAGATTCTTTCATAACATCGCCTAATTTGCCGGTCATGATCAGTTCCCCCTTTCCCGGCATAATAAGGGTCTCAATGCAAAGGAGTTCTCCTCCCACCTGCGTCCAGGCAAGTCCTGTAACAATGCCGATCTGATCCTTATCCTCAAGCTGACCATGCTTGAACGGGGGCGGCCCTAAATATTTTTCAACCGACTTTGTTGTAATATTATGTGTATTGCGCTTTTTATTTTTTACAAATTCGCGCGCAATCTTCCGGCAGATAGAAGATATCTCACGCTCGAGATTTCTGACACCCGCCTCACGTGTATATCGCTGCACAATATAAAGGATCGAATTTTTGGAAAATTTAACATCCTTATCTTCAAGCCCGTTCATTTTGAACTGTTTTTTAATAAGAAACTCTTTGGCAATATTATATTTTTCATATTCGGTATAGCCTGGAAGGCGTATTATTTCCATCCTGTCCTGCAACGGAAGCGGTATGTCCGGCAAAGTATTGGCTGTAGTTATAAAAAGGATGTCTGAAAGATCATAATCCATATCAAGGTAGTGGTCGTTGAAGCTGAAATTTTGCTCAGGATCAAGCACCTCGAGAAGTGCGGCAGAAGGATCGCCCCTGAAGTCCATACTCATTTTATCAACTTCGTCAAGACAAAAGACCGGATTGTTTACACCCGCCTTTTTTAATGACTGAATTATTTTGCCGGGCATGGCGCCGATATAGGTGCGCCTGTGTCCGCGTATTTCAGCTTCATCCCTTACACCGCCAAGGGAAAGGCGTATAAATTTTCTTCCTGTAGCCCTTGCAACAGATTTTGCCAGCGAAGTCTTTCCCACGCCGGGCGGCCCGACAAAGCATAGTATAGGTCCCCTTATCTTTTTAACCAGCAATTGAACGGCTAAATATTCCAGTATACGTTCCTTGGGTTTTTTCAGTCCGTAATGATCCTCGTTTAGAATTTTTTCAGCCTCTTCGATGTCATTACGCACTTTGCTCTGTTCGAACCATGGGAGGCTGATTATCCATTCAATATAGTTTCGAACAACCGTTGCTTCGGCGGACATCGGGGTCATCATCTTGAGCTTTCTAAATTCCTGTCTGGCTTTGCCTGCAGCCTCTTTTGACATTCTTTTCCGTTTAATCTGCTTTTCAAGTTCCTGCAGCTCATCAACACCGCCTTCGTCAGATCCCATCTCCTTTTTAATGGCACGCATCTGTTCATTCAGATAATAGCTCTTCTGGGTCTTTTCCATCTGCTTCTTAACCCGTTTCTTTATCTTTTGATCCATCCTGAAGATATCTATTTCCATCTTTATAAGGCTCAGGAGAAGGGAGAGCCGTTTTGAGGGCGATGTCGTTTCCAGCAAACGCTGTTTATCCTTCATTTTAAAAGAAAAATGGGTTGCCACGGTATCGGCTAACTGTGAAGGGTCCGAGATGGAAGCGGCATTGTCCACCAGGTTTTTTGAAATGTTCTTGTTTAGTTTGGCATATTCTTCAAAATTTTGAACAACGGCTCTGTTCAGAACCACACTTTCCGTAGTTGATATTTCAGGTTCAATGATGGGTTCTATTTCTACAAGGAAAAAGTCTTCATTTTTAACAAAACGAACAATACGGGCTCTGGCTTGTCCTTCAACCAATGCTTTTACCGTGCCATCAGGCAAACGAAGAAGTTGAAGCACATCTCCAATGACGCCGATTGAAGAAATGTCTTGTGGGCGAGGATTGTCAATATTCACCTTTTTTTGGGAGGCAAGAAAAACTTTCTTATCACGATTCATTGCATCGGAAAGGGCCTGTACAGACTTTGCGCGTCCTACAAACAGAGGCGCAACCATGTGGGGAAAGACCACAATATCTCTCAGAGGCAACATGGGGAGAATCACGCTTGACGATACAGGTTCATCATCTTTGAATATTTTCTGTAAATTAATCATAAATTTTTATGCTTAAGCCCGTTTTTTTGTTTGTTCATACAGAAGAATAGGATCTTCCTTGTTTAAAATTACGTCTTCACCAATAACACATTCTTTGATATTGTTGATGGAAGGAATTTTATACATTATATCCAGCAGGCAATTTTCCAGAACAGATCGAAGCCCTCGAGCGCCGGATTTTTGCTTCAAAGCTTCATTTGCAATGGATGAAAGAGCGCTGTCTGTAAATCTCAAGGTTACCCCCTCAATTTCAAAAAGCTTTTTAAACTGCTTGATCATGGCGTTTTTAGGCTCCAGCAATATTTTAATCAAAGAAGATTCATTCAGTTCGTCAAGGGTTGCTATAACAGGCAGGCGGCCTAAAAATTCAGGAATTAACCCGTACTTGATCAGGTCTTCAGGTTGAAGCAGCCGCAAGGTTTTACCGATTTTTTTCTCCTTTTGTTTGATGATATTGGCGCCAAAGCCCATAACTTTGGATCCTAAACGCCGCTGAATTATCTTTTCGAGACCAGTAAAGGTTCCTCCGCAAACAAAAAGAATATCTGAGGTGTCAACCTTGACAAAATCCTGCTGAGGATGCTTTCTTCCTCCTTTGGGAGGCACACTGGCGATAGTCCCTTCAATAATTTTCAATAATGCCTGCTGCACCCCTTCACCTGAAACATCCCGTGTAATGGAAGGATTGTCCGATTTAAGCGCAATCTTATCGATCTCATCAATATAAACAATACCGCGTTTAGCCTTTTCCACATCATAATCGGCATTCTGGAGCAAGGAAAGTATGATGTTTTCAACATCTTCACCAACATAGCCGGCTTCTGTCAGACTGGTGGCATCAGCTATTGTAAACGGGACATTTAAAAATCTGGCAAGGGTTTGAGCCAGGAGTGTCTTGCCACATCCGGTCGGTCCAATAATCATGATGTTGCTTTTTTGTATTTCGACATCTCCCATAGTAACCGCGGTCTCAAGCCTTTTGTAATGGTTATAGACAGCGACGGCTAAGATTTTTTTTGCCCTATCCTGTTCAATCACGTAATCGTCAAGGATTGCTTTAATCTCTTTTGGAGTAAAGTTTTGCTCAATGTCGGTTGTCTTTTTTTCAGTTTCTTCATCGATTATTTCGCCGCACAATCGTATGCATTCATCGCATATATAGACTGCTGGTCCCGCGATCAACTTTGCAACCTCAGTCTGTTTTTTACCACAAAATGAGCAGAAGAGATTGTTGTTTGATCCCCCTTTTTTTGCCATTTTACGCCCCTCCCGCCTTTTTTATTTGATCAAAATCATCTCTGTCGGTGATCACGTGATCTATAATCCCGTATTCTTTTGCTTCTTCCCCGGACATAAAAAAGTCACGGTCGGTATCAACGCGTATTTGCTCTAAGTCCTTGTTTGTGTGAAACACCAGTATATTATTTAGAGTATCTTTCATGCGAAGTATTTCTTTGGCCTGGATCGCAATATCAGAGGCCTGTCCCTGGAATCCGCCCATTGGCTGGTGAATTAAAATCCTTGAGTGGGGAAGGGTATATCGTTTCCCTTTTGTGCCTGCGGTGAGTAAAAGGGCGCCCATGCTGGCAGCCTGGCCAATACATACCGTGGCAATATCAGGTTTAATATACTGCAGTGTGTCATATACAGCAAGACCCGCAGTTACGATTCCGCCCGGCGAATTAATATAAAAATTTATATCCTTGTCAGGATCTTCAGACTCAAGAAAAAGTAGCTGGGCTATCAAAAGATTTGCAATTTCATCAGTCATGGGAGCGCCTAAAAATATTATCCTGTCCTTGAGAAGCCTTGAATAAATATCATAGGCCCGTTCCCCTCTGTCACTCTGTTCTATAACCATCGGTATTAACGGCACGAATAATCTCCTTTCAAAAAACTTGGTTCGCTTTGCTCACAATTGGTCGAGTGGTTGATTAGTCGAGTAGTTCAAGGACCCTTACAACTCGACGACTCGACTATTTAACTACTCGACTAAAGTCATCTGTTCAGCTTTAGGTTCGACATTTTCAATAATGCTATTTTCAATAATAAGCTTGATTGATTTTTTTTCAAGGAGTGTATTTTTAAATAATTCCAGATTATCCTTATTCTGTTTATAGAAGCTGCTTATTTCTTCAAGCGGTTTATTAAAAACCTTGGACATCTCCTTGAAACCATTATTAATTTCTTCATCAGAAAGGGTCAGCTTTTCCTGCTCAATCAACTTGTTTAATATTAAATGGCGCTTAACCTGTTTTATTGCCGTATCCCGATATTTTTCTGAAAGATTTTCTTTTGAAAGACCCAGGTCTTCCATCGAGGTATTGCTGTAAGCAAAAGACCTTTCAATGTCTGCAATGATGCTGTTTAGTTCATATTCAACCATTATATCCGGCACCTCAAAGTCCTTTTTCGCTATCAATGCCGTAAAGATTTGTTCGTTAAGCTCTTGCTCGGTTCTTTTCTTATAACCCTCCTGCAGGTTATCAGAAATTGCATTTTTTAGCTCATCTAATGTTTCATACTTACCGAGATCCTTAGCAAATTCATCATTGATTTCCGGGAGCACCTCTTCTCTGATTTCATTGAGTTTAACATGAAAGGTTATATCAAGATTAGCCAGTTTCTTGTTAAAATAGTCTTCAGAAAAATGTATATTTATTTCCTTGCTCTCACCAGGATTCATACCGATCAGTTGTTCATCGAATTCCTTGAAAATTTTACCATTGCCGACCTTTAATGTAAAGTTTTCCGTCTTTTGAGTTTCGGCAAATGGTTTTCCGTCTTTAAAACCTTCATAATCTATGAGGGCAAAATCCTCTTTTTGAACCGGCCGAGCCTCTTCGACAGTCTTTTGCTGAGCCAGGTTTTTTTGCAGCATCTTGAGTTGCGCGGATATTTCTTCATTACTTACCTTGTACAGATTCTTTTTGAGTTTTAACCCTTTAAAATCGAGGTCATCAATTTCCGGTTGCACTTCGATTGTTGCATCATATTTATAAGGCTCCTTTGCATCAAGTCCGGGAGGATCAATTTTCGGGGTTCCAATAACTTTAAGATCCTTTTCCTTGATTGCGTTAATTAATGAGTCCTGAAGCAATTTTGATGATACATCGTAATGCACATCTTTTTTAAATAATCTTTCCAGAACCGAGCGGGGTGTCTTGCCGGGGCGGTAACCTTTTATCTTTGCGGTTTTTTTGAGGTTTTTATACGCCTGGTCCAGTTCCTGGACAACCACATCGTTTGGGATTTCAATATAAAGTTTCTTTTTTACTGTGTTAATATCCTCTACGGTAACTTGCATAATCTTCCTTTCTTATTTCATTTTTAACTGGTGCGAGAGGGGAGACTTGAACTCCCACTCTGTTTCCAGAGCTGGATCCTAAGTCCAGTGCGTCTACCAATTCCGCCACTCTCGCGAGTTGCGATTATTTTATTTTTTTGTGGATTAAAGCCGGTTGCAAAATCCCTAATTTAATAATATATATAAAATTATAAAAATATTATCAAACAATATATAGTGAATTTGATTTTTTACGAATTCATCATATATGTGTCAAGGCAAAATTGATGGCGTCGTAAAAAGTCCCATCTACTGTGTTGTGGTATTTTTTAAGACCCTCGACATACTATTTGTATGCCTTCGGCCCTGAAAAAATACTACGCCTTGTATATGAACCTTTTTACTTAGCCATCTGCAGTTAAATTCGTGACTTTTTACGACGTCATCAAGGTCTCAATTAAGGCAATTATTTTTTATGTTTAATATAATTATATCAAATCGGATGAAACGGTTCTTTGCTTTAATAATCTGTTTGTTAATGTCTGTATGTTTTATGATAACTAATGGAAATGCGGAGAACGATTTATTTGACGGCAAAAAGAAGATTGTTGTTTTAGACCCGGGACACGGGGGGCATGATAAAGGCGCGGAGGGAGCGGATGGAGCATTTGAAAAGGCAATAACTCTAAGCCTTGCCAGAATGATTGCAACCGAACTTGGGAGTAAGTACAGGGCGGTTTTAACCAGGGCAGATGATTATCTGCTTGGCATACCGGACCGGACTGCTGTTGCAAACCATAGGGGAGCAGACCTGTTCATCAGCATACATGTTGGTGGAAGTTTTCTTCATAAAGCAAGCGGAATAACCGTATATTATTTTAAAGAAATGTCGGAGTCCGATATAACTTTTAAAGGCGCAACATCAAAGACTTATAATTCAGACAACGACCTGACAACCTGGGATAATATTCAAAAAAGGCATGTAACGAGAAGCAAAGCTTTGGCTAAATCAATGCAAACTCAGATTAATGACAGGATAAAACATATGGAAACCAGGATAGAAGGGGCGCCTCTTGTAGTGCTGTCAGGGGCGGATATGCCTGCTATACTTATTGAAATCGGATATATAAGCAACCCAGGCGAAGAGAAAAAGTTGCGTGACACACAAATCCTGTCCGAATTTGCAAAAGCAATAAGCAAGGCCATAGACAATTTTTTGTCAGAAAAAAACTAATAATTATAACTTGCGCGAATAAATAAAGCATGATAGAGAAATCGATCTATCATTATCGGGGCGTGGCGCAGCCTGGCAGCGCGCCTGCTTTGGGAGCAGGAAGTCGGAGGTTCAAATCCTCTCGCCCCGACCAATAATTGGTTTACATTCGACTCCCCTGACCCCTTGAACCGCAAAAGCTAGCGCAGTCCCCATAATCCCACCCACTTTTTTAGAAATAATCCTAAAAAATTTATTGACAATATGAACGAAAGTAATTATTTTTCAATTGTTTTGAGCATATTCTCATAATGGAGTTTGTATGGTTAGGCCCCGGAAGAATCGTATAGTAGCTTTTGATCCTGATGTAAGCTATTTTAAACCAAGGGGTATTCCCTTGATCGAGCTGGAAGAGGTTTGCCTTACTGTTGATGAATGTGAATCAATAAGGCTTGCAGATCTGATCGGCATGTCTCATGAAGAGGCTGGAGGCCGTATGGGAGTATCCAGGGCCACATTTGGCAGGATTGTCCAGCAGGCACGTAAAATTATTGCGGATGCGCTGATTAATGGAAAGGCAATAAATATCGAGGGCGGCAATTACAGGATAAATGAGGAGAAGCGAATATTTATGTGCTGCAAATGCAATAAACAATGGGAGGAGCCCCGTGGTACAGGAAGACCCAATTGTTGTCCTTCGTGTAATCATGAAAAATTATTCCGTGTATGGGAAAAAATGGATGACACATAAACCTGATGAATTCGTAAAAAGTCCATCATACCCCTTAACCGTCATTCCGGCGAAAGCCGGACACGTAGTGACACGAAGTGAAGCATCAGCGCTATCCAGTCTTTTTAAGTAGTTGCAGATCATCTGGACTCCGGTTTTCACCGGAGTGACGACTTTTTACGAGATTGTCAAAATTAATATGGAGGTAGTTTATTATCATGAGGGTAGCGATTACATCAACAGGAAAAGATTTATCATCAGACGTGGATCCGCGTTTTGGAA
>JACKQG010000956.1_pt1 | contig 40691 bp, 20 predicted proteins | sample 8237621 | NCBI WGS metagenome assembly JACKQG01 (sample SAMN15677084, study PRJNA649215) | marine metagenome | biome: marine; feature: Black Sea; material: saline water; isolation source: suspended particulate matter (SPM) from the Black Sea western gyre | collected 2013-06-09/2013-06-10 | depth... | reverse complement strand
GGCGAGTGGTGTAGCGCCGCTGTCGGGGCACCCCCACCCGCTTTCCGGTCTGGCGGACATGACCATCCCGCCCCCCGCCCGGGAGGGGGGAGCGGCGGGCGGAAAGGTGGCCCGCCCCGCGTTGAACAAACCCTTCCCCGTGCACTGGCCAAGGCGATTCCAATTGGTCGTCATTGACCATCCGCGTTTCGTCTGGCGCCGCGCGCAACCGCCACACTAACTGTCCGTCCGCCGCCCGCAGGCAATACACCCACCCGTCGGCCGATCCGAACAGACAAACGCTGTTCGTAGTCCCGCCTTTAGGCGGTTCTTGCGTGGAGCGTGTGTTCTTATCCGTCTCGGGGGAGCCGCCTGAAGGCGGTACTACGAACGAATAGACCGTCGGCGGCGTGTCGATTCGTCCGCCGGCCGTGAAACTCCACCGCCGTTTGCCATCGTCGGCGTCGGCGGCCCAGACCGTATGGGTATCGGTCGAAGCCAGGAAAACGCTTCCGCCCGCAACAACCGGGCTGCTCAACCGCTCGCCAGCGTCGGTGCTCCACGCTCGCGATAGCTTGTCGGCAACGACGCTGCCGGCGCATCCACTGCGGGCCGCATCATGACGATACGTCGGCCAATCGTCGGGATTTGCGATTGCCGATTGTTGATTGCCGATTTGCCCATATGCTGGGCCTTGCTCTAGACGCCCCTCACTTTTCGACTCTTCGACTTTTCCACCTTTCGACTCTCTTTCCGGCGCCAACGCCCAGAAGCCGTTTAGCTTGGCTGTGATGTAGCAGATGCATGGGTGCGGCGGCACGTACAGAAGTCCGTTACAGGGCATAACGCCGTATCGGCACGTTCCGCGTGTCCAATGATGCCGTGAATTGTCCTCGGACTCGATGTTGACGAATTCGACTCCTCGCCGTCCCGTGATAACGAAGCGCGGTGTGGCCTTGTTGCGGTAACAGCGGTGATGGTGCCCTTGATCCAGAGCCTCTTGTGTCGGTAGTGTCCGCTTCACTTCCCCGGTGCGCGGATCCAGGCCGAGCATCGAGAATGATCCTCCGTCGTGTACCCACGCCACGTTGTCGATGACAAGGATATCGCCCTGGTTGTAATGCCCCCACAAACCGACCGGGCGCGTCCAAAGCACGTCGCCCGTTTCCGCCGAGATGCCCAACAGCGTCGCCTTGGCCGGACCGTTCCAAGGCTGTTTGGTGAGTTTCGGATCGGGCTCCATGAAAAGCACGACTTGATCGTGATAGACCATACTGCAGAGATTTGTGAAATAGTAACTGCCGTAGGTCACGGCGCGCTCGCGAGGGGCCCGTTCGGTACGCCACAGCCGTTCGCCCGACTTCATGTCCAAAGCGACGACCGCGTCCTCTTCCAGGCAAAACACCTTGTCGTCGCCTAAGACCAAGGAAAGGTGGGTGACCCGCTCGACAGCGTCCGCCTTCGAAGCGATCCCCACAAAGCCGCCCGCTTTCCAGAGAACCTCGCCCGTTTGCGCGTTAAACGCCATGACCTCCTTCTTCACGGGAGGGTTCACCTTGAGGCTTCCGGGACCTGTTGGGGCGATGTTGACTGACAAGACCAAAGTCCCCTCGTGATAGAGGATCTCGTCGGCAAATTGGCTTTCCGCATAGGTCATCACCGTACGGCCGGTCGCCGCGTCCAACGCCGTCAGCGGCGCATTGAAATTCAGGGTCACGTAAACGCGGTCTCCTACCGCAACCAAGCGTCGTGCGACGTGTGTCGGATGATTCCAGCGGCCGTTGCCGTACGAGTGATCGCTCCACTCGCTCCAACCCCATTCCGCGATCGGCCGCTTCCACAGCAGTTTCCCGTTGAATGCGTCGCGCGCAACAACCGTCCAGCGGTCCGGCATCGCGTCGATACCCGTCGGGGCCTCGTTGATGATGGCGAACACCCGGCCTCCTGACGAAACCATGGCACTCATGCTGGGTGACGCCTCGTGGTGCCGCTGCCATCGGGGCGGCGCGAGCCATTGCACACGCCGCGGCGGCGCCACGACTCGGTCATCGGCCACCGCGTTTCCGTCAGGGCCGTGCAGCCAGTGTGTCCATTCGTCGATGGTGTCGGGCCTGGGTTTGGTAAGCCTGATCCAGCCTGGCAGGGTCGGGGAGGTGTCGGGTGTCAGGTGTCGGGTGTCGGGAAAGACGAGATCCTGTTGCACCAAGGCGGTACCTCCTGGGGCGAGCACACGAGCTACTTCGTCCGCTGACACCCGAACACCGGGACCAGAAACCACAACAAGATTGACCAGGTTGTCGATGTAGGGCAGGCGGCCTCCGTCGAAACGCTCGATCGAAACAGGCCCGTAGATGCCGAGCGACCGGACATTCTCGCGTGCCTGCTGCACTCGATCTGCGTCCGAGTCGAGCCCCTGTACCATATAGCCGTCGTCTTTGCGCAGCGCGGCGGTAAGCCGGCCGTCACCGCATCCCAAATGGACAACCAGACCCCCCCGGACGCCGGTCGCCTCGAAGACTTGCCGCGCCAGCTTTTTCTCTGGGCTCTCGGCGGACGTGTCCGCTTGCACCAGGACGCTCGTGAAACAGAATACGGCTGCCATCGAACACAGCCCGGCCGGCGTGTGTCCGATCAGCGGTCTTGTCGTATGCATGATGGGCCTCCTACAGTTTCGGTTGGCAGCAACTATTCGTCGCGCACGCGTGTTGCGGAATCGGTCGTAAGCGTTCGTCTGGTTGTTATACTCAAATCGGGTGAAATCTGGGGTTTTGTACGATGGCCCTCCGAGGCCGTCGGCACTGGCTGGCGATCAACGGCCTCGGAGGGCCATCGTACCATTTCCGCAAATCCTGACCGGTTGCAGTGTAGCAGTTTGAAAACGGACACGGGGACGATCAGGGCTCCAACGTTGTATACGGTTTAAGCCGCGACTCAGATTGCCCGCCCAAATGTCTCTGCCGCACCTTCGCCAACACGTCGCGTGGCATAGCTCGCAGGCTTAGTTCTGTCGAGAATCATGCGGCTTGATTTCTCTTGTGATTCGCCGAAGCGAACCTGTCCAACTTCGGAACTGGTGGGCAGTACTCTTCCGGCAACAGAATAGTCGTCACGGCCGTGTGCGGCGTGTTGCGAAGTTGATGCGCGTCAGACGTCCTGCCGAACAAATGCGCGCGATGGTCGTTCTTCGCGTCTTTCTTTCCCTAATTGTGAAGGATCACATCACATCTGGTGGTGCTTCGAGAATGTCCGATGGCATTGCAGCCCGTGATTTCCGTGTATGGATGTTCTCGATGAAGATCGCTGGGCCGATGTGGGACCGACGCACTCTTTCGCAAAGCTGGCGACCGGGGGCCAACCTACTCACTGGATCCTACCTGACGCAACTCATTGTTCACAATCACAGAAATAGTGTCGAAAGAGGCCCACACGGCACGTGACGCGTCCGCCTCCGTGCGAAATGACAGGTCTACGTAGACCCTTCGATACTCTTCTGGCCACACCCCTTGCTCGAATGCTTCCCTCCCTGCCATGCCTTCCATTGCCACCTTTCGAAATGGCGCCACATCCGCGTCCAACTGCTCACACCTATCGCAGAAAGCCTTCCAGCTTTCGCGGTTCCAGAAGTCGAGGTCCAGTGACTCCGCTGCCCGATTGAATTCGTCAACGGCTTTCTTAAACATCGGCTCTTCCGGCCCGTAGCGTATTCGCGACCGAGCGATCTCCCAGGTTTCCTTAGAAGTCAGCTTCTCGCGAAAACGATACTTGTCGGAGCCGACCTTCTCAAAAAAGCCAACCACGACATTCCGATGCTCCGTGCCCACCGCTTCTTGAAGCTGCCTCGGTGTGTCGTGCGGTACCTTCCTTGCACTAATATCCCGGATCCACTGGGGCAGTTTGGATCGCAGCAGAATTCGCGTCTCTTCGTCGTGGCGAGATTCAAAAACCAAGATCGCGCGCCGGATACGTTCGGCAAGCGACGTCTGCCCCTCCGAAAAAGCGACAGCGATCTCTTCCAGACGGTCTCGCAGTCTGACGTCACCCTCAATCAACAGTCGATCCTCTTCAGAGACGGTGTCGTGAAAGGACTTATCATATTCCTGGCAAGCCTTGATCGCCGCCGGCCAGTCCTCTTCGTCAAACAATGATCGCGCCGTATTCAATTGCTTCCTCAATTCGACGACTGTCCCAAGGAATTCGATCTGTGAATCAAGGGCAGCGATAAGCCATTCATTTCTCGCTCCGGTATCTTGGTTACCCAAGCTCTTTCGTGCATTTGTCAGCTTGTCCAGATGTGTCTGCGTCAAACTGCCACTGCTTTGGACCAGCGGCTGACATAACTTCGTGGATGTGCGGAGTTCCTCTAATGCGGCCAGCATCTTAGCCGCTTCCTCCCCTGCCATTCCCGCTTCCACCGTAACTTTGGACCGGCTCTCATTCGTCAGCAGCGGGTGCGCATCCGCCGCGCTCTCCTGGAGAAGCTGGCCCGCCAGTTTCGTGTTCTTCCGTTGATCCACGTCCCCTTGGCCGCGACCGGCCATGACAGAAGTGGTTACGGCACACATCTCATCGCACAGAAGGTAGCCGGTGACAGTCAAGTGGGCAACGCACAGGATGATCGCTGCCACCAAGAGAAACGGAATTGCGTATTGTCGCTTCACGACTAGTACTCCCCACTTGTCCCGCGACTACTATCTCCCTCTCGGCGCGGTGAATTCAAAAGGCCTTCCGTAAATCCAATGTCATCCTGTCCTTTTCCCTTAGGATCGACTAACGTAAAGATAAAACCCTTCTTTCTTAGTTCCTCCCGGCCGAATGACTTTTCGCAGGACCCTAATTCATCCGACCATTGCGAATGGACCGTCAATCGTACCGTGAAGCCAGTGAAGGCGACATGGTCCTTGGATATGGCTCGCGTGATTTCCTTAAGGTCAATCTTGATCGGTCTATTCTTGTGGCGCGGCTCCAACGGCCACGGCTTCGTCGGTTTCTTCATGACTAAGCCCCCTATTGGCTTCACTTCGACTTCCACGTCAACTCGAACCGAATCGGCCCAATGGTTCGGGAACGTGAACTCGATAGTGGGGGGAATCCACTCTGTTCCCCAAATCCGTTCCCGGATCCACTGAAACAGATACCATGGCCTTTTGCGCTTCAAACGTAGAATTCGATAAGCGTGGTCGAATTCGAGGGAGCCGATCAATTCCTTGATGCGTTTGGCGCACAGCAATTGTCCAAGTGCATCGTCAATCAATGCCCGGCGACTTGCGGGCACTTTGGCCGCTTGTTCGACAAGCCCAAGAAGCAGGCATTTCTCATCGCGAATTCCATCGCAGTGACTGCGGTCGATTTTTTGAAAGCTCTGCACGATCTGCTCGCACGCGTCGCGGAGTCCCTCGTGCGAGTCATCCCGCACTCTGCCCAACTCGCTAACATGTTCGGCGAAATCGAACCAACGCTCGGCGTTTGACTGGTCCGCCTCGGGCAAGTAGTCGAAGGCTGTACGGAGGATGGCGAGGTTTCGCTGCCAATCGCCAACGCTATTAGTATCGAGCAACTTCCCGAGCAATTGAATAACCGCTTCGCGCGACAGTTCGGAGACTGCGGGCAAAGCCGGGCCGTGTCGCAACACTTTCTGAGGAAGCTCATGGGACTCCCAGCGATCACTGACGATGAGCTCCAGACCTTCCATCAACTTGGGCTTTCGAGAGCACGATGCCAGAATCCGGTCGACGAACATCGGTCTCTTGTTCTTGGCAGTAGTTTGGTCATAGAGGTAGAGCACATCGTCCGGCTGGCGGAGCTTTGCCAGGTAATCGCTGATGATGATGTCCAACCGAGTGGTTGGACAACCGTAGAACTTCTCACTCCCCAACGCGTCCTGAGTATCGCCCGGCAGCCGTTTTCTGTTGCGAACAATCAGCGCGAATGCATGCATCCCCCATGCAATGTGGAATTCGTTGTCCTCAAGCACAGTGCCCATCACGTCGCCAAAAAACTTGCCGATCAACCGCGTCCCGACGACGCTAAGTTCCTTGATGGGCAATGGCTCTTTTAGGGACAGGAGCTCTTGGAGGGCTTTAAGGAAGGGCACGGATTGAGCAGCACTCGCAACTTGCTTCAAACAGTCCTGGATTTCCTCCGAAAGGCCATCTGGAGACAGAAAAGTGTCGCGCGCGATCTGGCAAATGTAGTTCCGTGACGTGTTAGATAGTCCGTTGACTAGGGGGCAAGAAAAGGGTGGGGTGAGCATCGACACCAGGAGCCTATGCCCACGCACGCAGTCTTCGAGATCCGCGGCGGAGCGAGGCTTCAATCGTTCAATGCGCTGAAGGATTCTGTCAGCCGCTGTCCAGCCATCACGCTCGACGGCTTCCAGGATGAGGCGGGGGTAGTGCTCATAGTCGTACTGAAAAGGCCGGTGCTCCATACAGCGAAACGTGTTTAGCCAGAATCCCGCAAGATCCCGCTCGTTCTGTTCCAGGTCGTTACTCTCCGGGTCAACAAACGTTGTCGCCACGAGTTCGTATGGCGCGTTGCGAAGATCGGTTTCGTAGGTCGAGAAGCCTGCGAAACCCTCGGTAAGGCACGGCGGGGCCAGGCAGAGAACTGCAAAAAAGAGTAAACATGCAAGTTCGGGATCGGCCACCAGCAAGAATGGCTTCTGCGCTGCCCTCGCTTCGAGGAAGCCTCGCAGGCAATACTCGACTAGTCTCTGACGTATCTCCGGCGGCGCCTCCCGGCACAAGTCGGTGATCATGTTTCCCGGGTCATGAAATTGCCCACCAGCTTCGGTCTTCAAGAAGCTCTCGACGACCTTTCGGTCAATCGACGGACTCAGCCCCAACCGAACATCCTGAGGGGCATCAATAGGCAGAAGCTCATGGTCGAGATTTTCGTCTTCGCATTGCCATCCTTCGGCTTTCCACAGTCGCAGCAAATCAAGACCGCGCCAACCGTCAACAGCACGTTGCTTAGGCGAAAAAAGGCAATGCGCAAAATAAGAGCCGGGCCGATCGACGACGTCACGCGAGCGGTAGCATACGTGACCCACGATGCTGAAACCTCGCGAGTCTGGGCAGTAAAAAAGCCGAATGGGGGCCGTAGCCGGCCCTAAGCTGTAGAGTGCGTCTGGGGATGCGTCTCGCGGCAGAGTGTACGTACACTCAAGGGGGGCAATGCTGTCACCGATCTTTTCACGAAGTTCTCGGACATTGTAGGAGCTTGCTCTGGCGCCGTACCCGTAGATTCGATCCGAGTCATCGGACGATAGGACCGCCGTCGATTGCCTGCAGTGTGTGAAATAGACCTGATCTACCCGAGGCATCACGAGGCCTCCCCGATCGTCTCCACTGGTCGCTCCGACTCGCACGTCTCGCTGCGCGAGGTGAAATCAACTCCCTATCGCACGCTGGCATTGGCTCCCTGATCAACGCCGAGACCACTGAACGTTCGCCTTTCGTTCGAATTGGCGACGCATGCGTCTATCTATGTTTAGCGTTGTGCTTTCTGTCTGGCCGGCCTTCCGTCTTTTTGACGCCCTGACGTTTCGGCAAACGGCCCAGCCAAAGCCCCTTGGTAGCGCACGGTTTTCCATTCGGGGTCTTGATGGAATCAAGTTCGATCACTGCCCAGACGACCACGTCGAATCCTCCCCAGTTTTCATCCTCACCGTATTCCACCGTCGGTGGTGCAAATTCACTCAGAACTTCCTCGCGATGACACGGTTTGCAGAAAACCGGTCCCGACCGCTTCAATGTAAACGTCTCCATGACATCTTCCGGATGCTGGTCGATGAGTGAAGGCTTGCTTTCCTCCAGATCCGGTGGGGACCGGCCAGTCGCTGACGAGGCGCGAGTCGACTTAGCGGACTCGAAAACGGCGAGCACGCATTGGTCAGCCACTCCTTTTCGTGGCCAAGTCCACCGAATGCCATATTCCTGGAACGGTTGAATGCACTCAAACGTTCCCAGACGATATTCCTTCAATCCCACAGCGTCAGGAGTGCTGAAATGTCGTTCCAGCCAGTTCCTGATCTTATTCTGTTCCTCCGTGTTGAAGTCCATGTCCTTCAGGAGGTTGACGTCGAATAACTCGCAGAAAGTCTGCTCACTGTGGATATCGCCCGCCTTTATGGCTTCTACGAGTTTCTCGTGGCGCTCCTGTCTCGCTCGCTGTTCATCTCTGTTCTTCTTCTTTTGCTCATCCTCCGATCTGGCGGCTTGATTGTCCGTTTTCTGGCGGGGCGGTTGGTCGTCACGCCGGACAGCATCCTGCTTCGCGGCCAAAGCCTCCGCATTGTCAGGCATCGCCGGTCGTTTCTGTGGCGTGGCCGAGTCCCTTGGGAGAGCCCCCGAGGCATGATCCCGTGGCGTCAGGCCACCGCGCCGCTTGGTGGGTTTATCGCCCCCGCCAGCGTCAGGCTGGCCTCGCCTGGAATCGTCCGCAGGATTTGCCATGCTTGCTCTCCGGTAACTACGACGCTATCCAAGGATCGCGTGTCCGTTCGCCACCAGCGCAATGTCAATGCGATCCATCGTCACTTCTGTTGTAGGAGCACGGAAACGAATTGTATCCGCTCACCGATATTAACCACAACAAAGGCTCTAGTACAGAATACGGATACATTGGATCGCCTTCCTGTGTAAATCCAGTAGAGGTCACTGGGAAGTAACGATACTTGTCGAATGCCCGGCCAACGTTCACGTGGACAAAGAGTTCGCGCATTGAAGATTCAATGAACGAAGCAGTCGCCTTCGAACGCTCCTCGATGAGTTGGAGATGTTTCCCGAATAGCGTCACGTCTTCGTCGATTTCGCGGAGCTTGTCGAGAAACTTGTCGACTTCCAGCAGGGGCTGCCACGAGTCCAATGCATCGATCATCGTCAGACAGATTGCCAAAGGCACCTTGCGCTGCGTGATCTCGACACCCTCGATGAGTTTTCGAACACCCTGTGCTTGTTCTTCGAATCTGTTCCGATTCCTTGGGTCCAGAAAAAGCAGGTAACCGTCGGCTTCCAGGATGCCTTCAAAGAAGCCGGCAGACTGATTGTCCGCCAGTGTTCTAATCTCCTCGCCAGCGCAATCAAAAAGACTGACCAGAAACCTATTCGGATCCATCTGTTCGACTCGTTCAGTAATCTCGAATAGCACAGGCTTCGAGAGACCTCGCGGGGTGCCAATGGGCTCCCTTCTTCCTTTGGCGAAGTTCTCTAGATTCCTCTTGAGATCTTGCAGGCCTTCCGTCTCGATCTCCCAGACTTTCAGTCTTCTCGCCTTGTGTTCTTGAATGAGTCGTTTGAAGGCAACCGTTAGCCAAAACGATTTCCCAGTATCGGGCTCGCCGATCAGAGTAAAGCACAGCCGCCGTAGCGCCAGGCGGTCCTTTCGTATAGTGAAATCGCAAGTTCTGGGCCGCTCGTCCATTCGCCACCTGACTTCGTTTTTGCAGGTGACGTTAGTGTTCACATCCGCTACGGATGCTTTGGACGCAATCCGAGTTTCCGTCTTCCTTTCTCCGTAATCGCGACGGCAACTCGGGCACTTAGCAGCTTCCTCTTGGTCCTCCAAATCTTCAGATTTGGTGATGCGGCGCCCTGTTCGCCAAAACAGGCCCAACACGATAACGACAACAAACAGCTTGACACCCACGTCGACCGAACGTGCGACCGTCAACCACATCAAACGTTGCTCTCTTTGTCGAAGTCGGCCATCAAGGTACAAAACGGCCTGAGACGACTGGTGTGCGGCACGCAAGTGCGTCTGAGCCTCCTCCCAATCCACTAGGAGTTGCCGCGTCTGCGGAGCATCCACGACCTCGCGGAGGCGGCTGAGGGCCTCGCCATATCTGGCTTCATAGTCGGCGCGGCTCTTCTGATCGTCAACGCGCCCGACGCTTGCGCCGCCAAGATCAGACTCGGTGGTCACCACGATTCCGAAATAAGCCCATACCACACAGACCGAGCTAGCCAATGCCACCAAGGCAAATCCGAACGCCGCGCGTTCAAGCCGTTGGGATCGCTGCTGGCACGAACCGATGCGATTAGTGCGGGGGCGGTGGCGTTGCGCATTGGCCGCCATCTGACGCACAGAGGCCGCGCATAGCATGAGGACGGAAAGAAACAGTACGTACTCGCCGAGCAGCACGATAAGGAACTGAAAAACGTTCGTCGCGTGCGGGAATTCACGGATCGCGACCAGCCAATCACGCTTCGAACGACATTCCACTTCAACAAAACAGGTAGCCAAGTCCTTGGCGTTCTGTGTTATCTCTTCAGTGGGAGCGCCAAAGGCAGTAAAAAGGTGTTCACGCGTCGCGTGGCTCAGTCTGTCTATGCTAAGCAGCAAGGGCCGGCCAGACGGGACGGTTCCACTTGTAAGTTTGTCGATCTCGCCAGTCTGCTTCTCAACGAAAAGTCGGTCCGCTTCCTGGCGGATTTGCTGGATTTCAAGCGAGATGCCTGCGTCAGCACGCTCTGCGACGGAGGCTTGCGACAGGTCCGCCCACCGAAGCAGCACCGAGGGCACGCCCAGCAGCAGCAACGCACATGCGCCCAGAACGAGTCGACGCGCCCGCCGATTGTCCGAGTCGGTGTCCACGCTGGGAAGACTCCACTTGCCTACGGACGGGGGAACAGGACAGAGCTCAATCAAGAAGGGCCATAACACCCAAAAAAACAGTATACTTTAATCACGACGCATAGCAACCTAAGGTGTATCGAAGCTCGCTATTTGGGCAGCCGCCAATTCGGGGTTCTCGCCGGGCCTGTCGGCTGGACGATCCCTGTCGCAGCCATCGAGAACTTTCCCCGTTGCAGGAGCCCGGCCAACTTCTGGGGCCTGACACCGGGCTGTCGGCACTCGGAGGATGCCAACGCGATCCGCGAGGCCACAGCAAGGCTGCTGTAGGCCTGCATCCCGGCCGGGGATACCCTACTTGTTCCTGTTCCCCGCATGCTGGGCAGCGTACTCCCTCCACAACCGATCAATGTCCGGTGACACAAATCGCCACCCGGCCTTTCGCCTACCATCCTTCACCAATTCCATTCCCGAAGCAAGACTGCCGGGTGGTACTAGATCGACCGTCGCCCCCGTCTTGAAATGCACGCGGTAGAACCGCCCGTCCTTGCCCATCCGTCGCTGGGTGACGTACTCGCAGAAATCGCGAAATGTCTTGTCCGGCTTCCAGCCTGGATTGTACTCGGCGATGCCCTCGATTGCGTCGGCTAGGCTTTCGACCGACCGCATGTACTCCGTGTTTGCCTTCCGCCTTTGCCTCTTGGGCAGACGCTCCAAGGCTTTCCATTCTTCGTCCGGGTTGAAGCGTCGCTGCAACCCGATGGCGAACACTTCGATGCGATCGTTGACCTCCCGTACCGTGAGTGCCGGTACCTTTTTGTAGTCGTACCTCCCTGAACCTTGCAGTGGACAAAGTCGGGGGTTCGTCACCAAGAGGCAGTTGTTATACTGGTTGGTGGTAGCTCAGAAAACGATCGCGTTGATCGGTAGAGAATACTGTGTGACGGGAGGATGCAAACGGTGAGACCTGTTCTCTTAACGCGTGAACGCTTGACCCCGATTTTGCTCTTTCGTTTGACGGTGGTTGCGGCCATCGCGTGTAGCGTGGCCGTGGGGCGGTTCGGAGTGGATTCCAGCGCCTTTGCTGCTGCGCCGAAAGCGAAGAAGCGGGCGGAGTTGGTTGGCCCGATCGCTCCGTCAATCCATGTCCCGCCAGTCCGGACGGCTCCGCCGGCTCGAACACGGACGATCGAGCGCCGTCCGCAATACGATGCGAAGGTCACGGCCCATAAGCAACGGCTGCCGTACCGGCTGGAGTCGTTGCGTCTGGCGATCGAGGACCAGATCACCACATTCGGCGACGCGTATCCGGACGGCCTGGAGTTTCTTCGGCGTTGGAGGGCCCTCTGGAAAGAAAGGGACACGAGGTCGCCAGCGGTGGAAGAGCGATTTCGCAAGCTTCGTGACGAGGCTCTGCTGGCCAATCCATTGCTGGAATTCGACCGGCTGCTCGTTCTGAAGCGCGAGAAAGGGCAACTCGGCCTGCCGACCAACCACCAGTGCAATACCTGCCTGGGCCAGCATGGCTATGACAATGAACTTGCCGTCCTGTCACCGGTTCGTCCGGACGGCCAACTCGTCACGCTGTTCCGCCCACGCGGCGGCGCGTTCGTCGGCGAGATGGACTTGCACTTCGACGCCGACCGTTTGCTGTTCACGATGCCGAACGGCCGCACTTGGCAGATCCACGAGATGGGGATGGACGGCAGGCGCCCGCGTCAAGTGTCCCGCGAGGTCCCCGACGTGGACAACTTCGATCCGTGCTATCTGCCGGACGGTCGCATCGTCTATTCTTCCACGGCCTCCTACACGGGCGTGCCGTGTTGGCATGGTCGCGAGCGTGCCTGCTGCCTGTACGCGATGGACGCCGACGGTGCGAACGTGCGCCAGTTGTGCTTCGACCAGGATTTGGACCTGCATCCTTCTGTGCTGCCGAACGGACAGGTAATCTACAGTCGATGGGACTACACCGGCATCTTGCACGCCTACGTGCGTCCGCTGATGGTGATGAATCCGGACGGGACGAGCCAGCGAGCCGTGTATGGCAGCAACTCGTACTATCCCAACTGCCTGTTCTTCCCGCGAGCCGTGCCAGGTTCGCCGAACAAGATCGCTGCTGTGCTGGCCGGCTATCACGGACAGAACCGGATGGGCGAATTGGCCGTGCTGGACATTTCGCAAGGCTGGAGCGGGGAAAGCGGGATCGTCCACCGCGTCTCGCATCGCGGCGAGCCGATCGTGCCCGTCGTGCGGGATTTTCTTACTCAGAATGCGAAGCTGCAGTTTCTCCATCCTTGTCCGTTGAGTGAAAAGTACATTCTGACCGCCATGCAACCGGGCCGCAAACAGCCGTGGGGGATCTACCTGGTCGACGTGTTCGACAACATCACGCCGGTGTTGACCGATCCGAAATACGACTTCACGGAACCACTGCCGATCCAGAAGCGTCCGATGCCGCGAGCGATACCGGACCGCACGGACCCCTCTCGGGACGACGCGGTTGTGGTGCTGCACGACATCTACAAGGGGCCGGGCTTGGCGGGCGTCCCGCGCGGCACGATCAAGAGGCTACGCGTGGCGGCCTACCACTTCGGATTTCCCGGCATGGCCGGCCCGGACAAGATCGGCCGCGGCGGGCCGTGGGAGGCCATGCGGATTCTGGGCACGGTGCCGATTTACGAAGACGGTTCGGCCAAGTTCCGCGTGCCCGCCAATACGCCTCTGACGCTACAAGCCCTGGATGCGGAGGGCAAGGCCGTGCAACTTATGCGAAGCTGGTACACGGCCATGCCGGGCGAGACGGCTTCGTGCGTCGGCTGCCACGAGACACCACGCGACTCGCCTATCGTGCGGAACGACATCGCGGCGACCAGTACCGTATCTGAAATCGAACCGTGGTACGGCCCGGCGCGCGGGTTCGATTTCGCACGAGACGTGCAACCCGCGTTGGACAAACACTGCGCGGGCTGCCACGACGGTCAGCCGCGTGAAGACGGTCAAGTGATTCCCGACCTGCGGGACGAACGATTTGTGGCAAACTACGAAGGCTTGCCACTTACGCGGCTCGGCGCCAGCCGAATCGACCCGTCGATCCCAAGCAAGTTTGCGGATCGCTTTCAGCCGTGTACGGGCATGCCGCATCCGTACGGCGAGCTCAAAATGCGTTATACCCCAGCCTATGATGCGCTCATTCCCTTTATCCGCCGAGTTAACATCGAAGACGGCGTTCTTCTTTTGCGGCCGGGCGAATACCACGCGGATACGAGCGAACTGGTCCAGATGCTGATGAAAGGCCATCACGGAGTCCGCTTGGACCAGGAGGCCTGGGACCGGTTTGTTACATGGATCGACTTGAACGGTCCGTGCCATGGAACGTGGGGCGATGTGGCTGACATCCCGCGCCGCGCGGATCGACACCGACACGAGCTTGGCCAGTCCACCGGCGGTCCGAAGATGGATCCGGAATTCGTTCCCGTGTCGTTGATCGACGCGACGGTCTCGCCCATCATTCCCGCAGCGGCGACGCCGACGGCGGACGAACGGCGCCGCGTGATTTCAGGTCTGCTGGCCCAGTTGAAAGGAACGGCGCCCACCTTCGAGCCGGCGCCGACGGACACGATGACAGTCGATCTGGACGATGGTCTGACGATCGAACTGGTCCGCGTGCCGCCGGGACGCTTTGTGATGGGCGACACAACCGGCGAGGGCGAGGCCGACGAATGGCCCGCATCGGTCGTCACAATCGAACGCGGCTTCTGGATCAGCCGGACAGAAATCACCAACGTCCAGTTCCGCCGGTTTCTTCCCGAGCACTCGTCGGGCGTGTTCACAAAGCGTCAGATTGACCGCGACGGGCCGGGCATACAACTGGACGATCCCAACCAGCCCGCCGTCCGAGTATCATGGAATGACGCGATGGAGTTCTGTCGCCTGCTTTCGGAGAAGACGGGGCGTCGAGTCACGTTACCGACCGAGGCGCAATGGGAATACGCGGCACGCGCCGGGACAACGACGGCGCTGTGCTACGGTGAAACGGATGCCGATTTCTCCGACATGGCCAACGTGGCCGATCGCTCGCTGGCCTGTTTATACGAAGGCACGGCGGGCGTAGCCGTTTTGCAGCCCATCCCGGCCGTGATGCAGTTCGACGATCAGGCGATCGGCACGACCGACGTAGCGTCGTACCGGGCAAACGCTCTGAGGCTTTACGACGTCCACGGCAACGCTGCCGAATGGACGCGTTCGGCCTATCGCTCTTACCCCTACGACGCAAACGATGGACGCAACGACATTGCACGTGAAACCAGTTCGGAGAAGCGAGTTGTTCGAGGCGGATCGTTCTACGACCGTCCGAAACGCTGCCGATCGTCCCATCGGCTGGCCTTTCCCGCCTGGCAAGGCGTCCATAACGTCGGTTTTCGGATCGTGGTCGAGGATTGATAACCTCGAACGTTTTTCGTAGGACGGGCTTCCATGCCTCTTTCCTTACTCACATATCATCATGCCCCTGCCTGCTCGTCAGGCAGGTGGATCAGTTTGAAAGGCTAGAAGAAGAAAGCGAATTTCGCACAAAGACCCCTGCCGCCTCGTGCGGCAGGTGAATGAGTTTCGGACCTAGCCCGAGACTTGCGCTCCTGCCAGACAAGCTGGCAGGGGGCGGGCGTCGGCGACTTTCCGATACTAGCCGGTCAAACTGGCGTTCCTGCCACGCAAGGCAGCAGGGGCGAGACAAAAACGTGGGTAAAGACGGGGGCGTTTTGGGACCCATCCGACGGTGTTTTTCGGCAACACTGAGGGAGACACGTATGATCAACACAGACAGTACGAATGCTAGACGCGCCGTAACTCTGCTGCTGGTCCTATATTCCGTCTGGGGAACGACTCGACCGGTTGCCGCGTGCACGACGGTGATGGTCGGCAAACGGGCCACTGAAGACGGCTCGGTGTTGATGGCCAGTTCCTGCGACGGGGATGTGATGGGTTTGATCTATGTCATGCCTGCGAAGACGTATCCTCCGGACACGAAGCTGCCTATGTATTGGAATGTGCCCCGCCCCAAGAACTACGAAGAGTATCAGGCGAACGTCAGGAGAGGATACGACCTGGTTGGTTATCTGCCGACGACAGAGACTTATCGCAGTATCATCCTGGCGGGTAACGTGGAGAGCATGACGACCGGCGGACTGAACGAGCATGGTTTGAGCATCGCCATCGAGTTTCTGCCGATGCGAGCCGGCTTGGCCTGCGACAGAGGTGTTGTTGGCCCCAACAGTAACCACTGGACCACGTCGTTGATCGCAAACGGTCTGTTGAGGGCCAAGACGGCCCGCGAGGCCATCCGCGTGATCGGCTCGATGATCGACGAATATGGATTCTTGTACTACCGAGCTCCCAGCGCGGGAGTCGCGCTGCCCATCGCCGACGACCAGGAAACGTGGCTCATGGAGATCTTTGGCCCGGGCGAAAACTGGACGCCTGACAGCGGCAAACCGGGCGGCGTATGGTGCGCCCAACGAATCCCCGACGGCCAGGTTGGATGCAGCGCGAACCGCAGCCGAATCGGCAAGGTGGACCTGGATGACGAGGACCACTTCATGGCATCCGCCAACATCTTCTCGTTGGCGCAAGAGCTGAAGTTCTGGCAGCCAGGGCAGCCGTTTGTGTGGTACGAGGCCTACGGTGGCCCGGGGAGCAAATACAACTCGCTACGCGAATGGCGAGCCCTTAGCCTGGCGGCCCCTTCGCTAGGACTCAAGGCGACCGGCGATCCCGCGGTGGACCGGTATCCGTTTTCGGTGAAGCCGGACAAGCCGATCGAAGTCCGGACACTCATGGACATCATGCGAGACGGCTATGAAGGCACGCCGTTCGATCTGACAAAGAATCCAGCCTTCCAAACCAAGGGGCACAAAAGTCCGCTGGCGCGACCGTGGGGTTCTGCCGAGTTGTTCGACTTGCTGGATGTCCGGCCGGAACGCGCCATTTGCACGCCCACCAGCGGATATGTGTTCATCGCTCAATTGCGAGACGCGTTGCCGGATCCGATCGGCAATTGTTTGTGGTTTGCCTACGGACCGGCCAACACGAGCTGTTTTGTACCCGTCTACGCAGGCGCAACGGAACTGCCGGATTCGTGGGACCAGCCGGCCGATTTCACTCGCATCGATAGAAAGCAGCCTCAGTGGAACTTTCGCTTGGTCCAAAACTTAACGAACAACCTGAGATATCAAGACGCGATCAAGGATGTCCAGCACGTCCTGAAGCCCGCCGAAGAGAGGTTTCTTGGCGTACAGCCGGAGTTGGAGAAAGCAGCAAGTCGCATCTTTGAAAAACATGGCGCACAGCGTGCGGAAGCATTTCTGAACGACTATGCGCAACAGAGCATGATGCAAGCGGGACACGCTTACCACGAACTCGTGGACTACTTGATGTTTCGGTATTTGATTGGTGACAAAGAGCTGGCGCAGCCACCGCTGCCCAGAATCGCCGCACCTGTCATTCCGGACAAGCCCTGAATTCGGCAGGGGAATGGGGGCAGGGGAATGATTTACAAAGGCTATTCCCCTGCCATTTTGCGTTCTTTCGCAACATCGACAATTCGTTGTCGAACGGCCTATTCACTCCCACGGAAGCACAGGATCTGGCCGTCGGTGGTGGCCATGTACAGGTGGCCTTTCGTGGCGATCAGGCTGTCGAAGACGGGTAGGCAGTCGAGTTTGTGCTCGGCCAGCTTATCGCCATTCTCCGCAGAGACCGCCCAAAGCAGGGCGCCTCGCGAGCCGTTCAGTACGGCATCTTGCTCGGCAAGCTTTGCATCCATATCGGGATCACCGACTCGGCGAAAGGCTTCCTCCTCGTCCACCACATCCGGCGGACCGACGATGAACAGCGTCTTGTCGGCCAGGACCATTGCGCGGACAAAGAACGGTATGGTGCGCGACCATTCGTAGTGGGGATGTTGCACCCGCGGTCCCGCCCGGCGCTTTGCCGCGGGCTTCGAGCCGGGTTTGGCCTTCGGAGCGGGGCCGACCGCTTGGCGTACGATTTCCGGCTTCTTGCCGGCGGAAAACAAGTGATATTCCAGCGGCGTTCGCCACTTATAGTACACCGGCTTTCGGCCGAAGCCGTATACGTTGGAGTCGTTCATTGCCATGATTCGACCGGCCGGGGCGAACTTGCCGGCCTGAGGCCAGCCGCCGGCTCCTTCCGAAAAACGCTGGCCGTAGACCCAGTAGGACCGGTGCCACCAAGTGTCGTCCAGGAAACCGGTAGGCGAAAACAGGTGTGTGGCCGGGCCCTGCTGATCGGCACCTCGATTGGCGTCCGTGCCCTTGATTTGGACCAGCGAACTACGTTTGCCTTCCATATCGAATTGCTGCGAACGCATATACAGGGACTCACCGTCGCTGGAGAGGATATCGGGAAGCCCCACCGGCATGTTTCTGACCTCGACGTGCGTCTGCAGGTTCTCGCCCGTTTCCGGATCGTTTTCGTCGAAGATGACCTCCGAGATCAACTTGCCGCTTTCCGCGTCGATCCGCAGGTAACGCAAACCGCCGTCCAGGAACATCGACCTGCCGGCCACGCAATAGACGACACCGTCTTGCACAAGCACACTACCGGAGACGGGCCACACCGATTCGACTTGCTCGAAGGACGTCATCCGCCGATCCTCCGGCCCGGCGCGGAAACGCCACGCCAGTTCGCCGTCAGAAGCCCTCAGGCAATACACGTATCCATCGGCACTCCCGAAAAGCACACGTCCTTTCCAGATCGTCGGCGGCGAATCGACGCGACCCCCCGCCGTGAAGCTCCATACGGGCTCGCCGGAATCCGCGCTGTGTGCGTGAACCGTATGCGTATCCACCGACGCCACGAAGAGTTTGCCATCGGCGACGACGACGCTCGATAGCCGACCGCCTAGCTTGGCCTTCCATTTCGCCGTCAAGTCCGCAGACACGGAAGCCGTCGTGAATCCGCTACGCGCCGGGTCATTGCGGTAGGTGGACCATTCGCCAGGATCCGGGCTGTCAATCTCCTTGGACGTGCGCTGTTCAGGATCGTCCACGTTGCTGATAGCGATGGAGTACTTACCAGGCGCCATACGCAGCTTGAAGCGACCTTTTGCGTCGACCACGCCACGCGAAGGCGAGCCGCCACCCTCCGGCCGAAATTCAACGATCGTGCCAGGAACTGGTTTTCCGTCCAATATGACCATTCCGCTGGCCATGTCATCGTCGTATGCCGGTCCGCGTTCCAGCCGATCCTCTGGCTGACTCTTCGACTCTCGCTCCGCAGCCAGCGCGCAGAATCCGTACAACTTTGCCTGCATATAGCAGGCGCAGGCGTGGGGCGTGGTATAGGTCAAACCGTTGCACGGCATGACCCCGTAGATGCAGCCGCCGCGCACCCAGTGATTTGTGACCCAGTGCTCGTTGCGGAAGTCGATGTATTCGGTGCCGGTCCAGCCGGGGATCAGAAAGCGGTCCGTCGCCTTGCTGCGATAGCATCGTTGGTGCATGAAGAAAATGTCGATGTCAGGCGGAAACTGGCTTTTGATTTCACCTGTACGCGGGTCGCGTCCAGTGAAGACGCCGCTATCGCGCCCGCCGGCAATTTCGCCGCCCCACACCAGGCCGCCGGCCACCAACACGTCCTCCGGGCAGTAGTGGCCCGAGCGGGGATGCGGCTCGGTCCATAACACCTCGCCGGTCTTGGCCGAAAGGCCCGTCAGCTTCCTCGTCGCACCATAGAACAAGACAACGTCCTCGTGAACCACAACGGTCGGAGTGATGTTTGTGGGCACCTTCTCCTGACGGTCCACTGGGGCGGAACTCCATAACTGGTCGCCGGTCTTGCGGTCCAGGGCAACTACCTTGTCGCCGTCGTGCAAATAGACACGATCCGCGTCGACTGCCAGCGTCAGGGGAACTACGGGCGTTTCTGTATTCCAAAGATGTTTCCCCGTCCCCGCGTCCAACGCCACGACATGTCGTGGTTTCTCGTTCCATGGCCAATCGCGCATCACGCGGTCGCGTTCCGCGCCGATACCCACGTCTTCGGGTCTGAAGTCGTCGTATTTCTGCGGTTCCTTGTTGACCAACAAGAACAAAACGCCTTGCGACGCAATTACCTCCTCCGTGGCAAGGCTGTCTTCATAGGTCCGCACCGTTTCACCGGTCACCGCGTCCAAGGCGACTAGCGGCGCGTCGAGCCCGAGCGTGACGTAGACCACCTCGCCGATGGCCACCAAGCGGCGTTGGAGCTGGGTGGGCCCGCTTTTGAACGGCCACAGATGCGTATGCCACGTTGGGATATCTCGCTTCCAAAGGATGGTGCCGTTGAAGGCATCCCGCGCGATCAGCACTGTCTTGGGCGGCAGCATGATCGAAGCGGTCGAGCCCTCGTCGAAGATGTAGAAGATCCGCCCGCCCGCCGAGACCATCGCACTGGCGCTCGCACGACGATCATGGTGCCGCGCCCACCGCGGACTGCCGGTCCATTGGAAGTGGCGAGGCGGACCGACCACCATGTCCTGCGAAACGGCGTTTCCACTTTCGTCGTAAAGGTAGTGGGTCCAGTCGTCGATTTCTTTCGGCCGAGGCTTGACCCATTTCCGATTGTCGATTTCCGATTGCCTATTGAGGACGAGGGAGACACCGTTCGGGGCGAGCACCCTGGCGATCTCCTCACTTGGCACCTGACACTCGCCACTTGCCACTATCAGATTCACTAGGTTGTCGACATAGGGCAATTGCTTTCCGTCGAAGCGGTCGACCGACACGTCGCCGTACAGTCCCTTGGAACGGATGTGCCGGCGGGCCTTTTCGACATTCTCCGGGGCCGCGTCCAGGCCTTGCACCAGGTAGCAGTCCTTCGCGCGCAACGCAGCCGTCAGCTTCCCGTCACCGCAGCCGAGATGAACGATCAGCCCCCCTGGCACGCCGGTCTCTTCCAGGATCTGTTTGGCCAGCACATCGTTATCGGTCTTGTCCGCCGCCACCGTAGCGCTCGACACTCCCACACCGACAACCAGGATCGCCGCAATGAGAAGACCAACACTTAGAAGACGGCCATTTCGCGTTGTCTTGATCATGTCGTTTGCCTCCGTATCGAGAGAGTGAATGCGTCTAGCCATTTTCAGATTATCCGGGCACCGGGTAGGAATGCAACTGTCTGCGGGCCGTTTCCTGCCATGCCCGGCAAACGGGGCGCACCGAAGACGTCAACCTCCAGCCGACATGTTGGGGCGTGAACGCACATTAATGTTTTGGCAGGATTGATCTGGTGGCTGTTGTCGATTGACACTATCTTCCCGCCCACGCGGAGAAGGGCGTTCTGCTAGCAGTCCTATGCGTAGGGAGTTGACTATGTTTGGCCGTGCCAACACCTTGTTCGTCAGCCTTGTCGTCGCGTTTCTGGTCGGTTGCGATCGGCAAGACGTCAAACCAGCGGCCAGCACCGGCGGTGTGGCGGTAATCGACCTGGACGCGGTTGCCGCGAAACTCGGACGAGACTTGCAGATGTCCAATGCCGCCAAGCAGCAGGCAGACTTGCTGAACGAGCAATTGCAGCAATACCAAGTGACGTTACGCGGCCAATACGATCAGAAAAAGAACGAGTTCGGCGCAGCTCGACTTGAGACGCAAGAGAAACTGCAGAAACAGCAAGCCGAACTGCAACTAATCGACCGCCAATTGGGGACGCAACTGAATCAGGCACGCGCAAAAGCCCAACAGAATCTGAATGCCAGCAAGCTTCGGCTGATCCAGCAGTTTCGCGAGGAAGTGAAGCCGGTGGCGCAGTCGGTTGCTACGGAGTTGGGCCTGAGCACAGTTGTGACAAAGAACGACAGTGTCGTCTTCGCCTACGCCTCCGCGGTCGATATCACCGACCGCGTTGCCGAACGCATGCGTGGGGGTATTGCGAGCCAACCGTCTGCAGAAACAGCTCATCGCACTTCCGCCGGCATGGAGCAGAGATAGACCTCGCCTGCTTCTTGAAGGTCTTACCGAAGGCGTCTACCTGCCGGCCATACAAACGAGCTTGCCGTCGGTCGTCGCGAAGTAGAGACGGCCCGCGGCCGCCGCCATGCCATCGAAGACTGGCGGCGCGTCGAGTTGGCACTCGGCTAACTTCTCTCCATCGTCGGCGGACATCGCCCAGAGCAGCGCGCCTTGTTTGCCTTCGAAGGCATTGACCTGATCAACGAGCTTCGCCTGGGTCGCCGGGGCATCAATGGTCTTCAGCGCCTGATCTTCGTCGACCAAGTCCGGCGGCCCGGCGACGAAGAGCGTGCCGTCGGCCAATACCATCGCTCGAGCAAGCAATGGCAGATCGTTGGTCCAGTGAAGGTCGACCAGATAGTCGCCTTCTCCCGGTCGTTCGTCGGGCGACTGAGACGCGGGCGGCGGCGTCTTGTCGGCGGCGAACAGGTGATGTTCGATCGGCGTTGTCCACCGGTAGTACTTGGGCTTGCGGCCGAAGCCGTAGATCTTCGATTCGTCGAACACCAGAATCCGACCCGACGGAGTCGCCTTGCCGGCTCGGAAGTATCCGCACCAGCCGCTGACGAATCGGCTGCCGTACATCCAGTAAGTGCGGTGCCACCAGGTGTCGTCCAGAAAGCCGGTGGGGCTGAACAGATGTGCGATGTCGGCTCGCTGTGTCGCTGGCGGTGCTCCGCGATCTGCGTCAGGCCCGCTTGGCATCGCCTCCAGCGGCAAGCGCGACCCGTCCAACTTGAACGGCTGTGATCGCATGTAGACGTAACGGCCGTCACAAGACAGGATGTCCGGCAGACCGGTTGGCATGTTCAGCCAACTCACGTACTTCTGCAACCTCTGATCGGACTCTGCGGCGCTATCGTCCAGCACGGTCTCCGACAACACGCGTCCCGTCGTCGGCTCCAGCCGCCACAGCCGCAAACCGCCGTCCAGGAACATCGATCTGCCCGCCACACAATACAAAACGTCGTCCTGGACGAGCACGCTGCCCGGTACGGGCCAAACCGACTCGACCTGCTCGAACGCCGTCAGACGTTGGTCCATCGGTGCCGCGCGGAATCGCCAAACGAGCTGGCCGTCCGCTGCGCGCAGGGCATACACGCAGCCATCGGCACAGCCGAACAACACAAGACCCTGATAAATGGTCGGCGGCGAATCGACTCGCCCGCCGGCTGTGTATTGCCAAACCTGTCTGCCCGAGGCAGCGTCGACCGCGTGGACGGTATGCGTATCCACCGAGGCCACAAAGACCTTGCCCCCGGCGATAACGGGGCTTGTCAGTCGACCGCCAATATCAGCTTGCCAAGCTCGCCCGAGCGCCGCCGGAACGGACGTACTCGCTCGCCCGCTACGCGCCGCGTCGTGCCGGTAAGTAGGCCAATCATGGGGATTTTCGATTTGCGATTTGCGATTTCCGATTTGTCCAAACGCCGGTCCCGTTTGCAGCCGGTTTTCCCAGTTTCGAGTTTCCAGTTTCCGGTTTCGAACTTCCGGCTCCGGCGCCAACGCGTTAAAGCCGTACATCTTCGCTTCCAGGTAGCACGCACACGGGTGCTGCGGGGCATAGATCAGGCCGTTGGCCGGCATGATGCCGTATGAACACGCTCCGCGGACCCAGTGGTGCGGGATCCAATGCTCCTCGCGGACGTCCAGGAACTCGATGCCGGTCCGCGACGTCAGCAGGAAATTGTCCGTGGCTTTGCTGCGATAGCAGCGGTGATGAAACCAATAGGTCGAGACATCGGGCGGGAATTCGCGCTTCACCTCGCCCGTACGCGGGTCACGGCCGGTGAACACGCCAACAGCCCGGCCGCTGGTTGTCTCGCCGGTCCACACCAGCCCGTCGACGACCAGCAAGTCCTCCGGTGATCGGTAACCGGACGGCGGATGGTACGCCGACCACAGCACTCTACCGGTTGCCGCATCGAGTGAGGTCATCGTGTCCTGGCCACTTTCGTACCAACTGCCGGTCTGCTTGCCGGCGGTTTCACCGCCGGAGAACAGCACGACGTCTTCGTACAAAACCAGGATGGGTGCATAGAACCCGCGGATTTCCTCGCTGCGGGCGATCGCCTCGGAACGCCAAATCTCGTCGCCCGTCGTGCGGTCCAGACAGACCACGCTCTGGCCGTCGTGGAAGGCGACACGTTTGGTATCGGCGGCCAAAGTAGTCGGCAAGACGCGTCGTTCGGAGGTCCACAGGACTTCGCCCGTGTCCGCGCGAACAGCCACGATCTTCCTCTTCTCCTCGTCCCAGAACTTGGCATTGTACGAGCCGCGGAACCGCTTCCGGCCGTCGTAGTCTGGTTTCTCTTCGGCGTCGTTCACGAGTGCAAACAGACTACCATCCGAGAGGATCGCTTCTTCTGTGGCCTTGGTGCCGTCGTACGTCCGGATCGTTTTACCTGTGGCCGCGTCGAGCGCCACGAGCGGTGCATCGAGGCCCAGCGTGACATACACGCGGTCGCCGCTGGCAACCAGCCGCCGGGGCAACTGCGCGGGGCCGCTTTTGAGCTTCCACAGGTGCGTGTGCCAGTTGTCGATGGGCCGCTTCCAGAGGACGGTTCCGTTGAAGGCATCGCGCGCGATCAAAGCCCACTTCGACGGCGCCAGGACGGACGCGGGCGTTGCTTCGTCGAAGATGTAGAAGACCCGACCGCCAGCCGAGACCACGGCGCTCAAGCTCGACATGTGGTCGTGGTGTCGCGAGTACCTGGGGCTGCCCACCCACTGCATCCGACGCGGCGGCCCGACAACCGTGTCGTGCGCGACCGCGTTGTTGCCGGGACCATGCAGATAGTGCGTCCATTCGTCGATCGTGTCGGGCCGGGGTTTGGTGAGTTTGGTCCAGCCTGGTAGGACTGGGGAGGTGTCGGGTGTCAGGTGTCGGGTGTCGGGAAGCCCATGGTCGTGTTTCACCAACGCGACTCCTCCCGGCGCAAGTACGCGAGCTATCTCGTCTCCCGAAACCTGAACACTGACACCTGAAACCACAACAAGATTGACAAGGTTGTCGATGTAGGGCAGACGCTCGCCATCGAATGCGTCGACAGATACGTTCCCGTAAAGCCCGAGTGACCGGATGTGCGCGCGTGCCTTCCGGACGTTTGCCGCATCGGTGTCCAAGCCCTGCACCATGTAGCTATCGCACGTTCGTAGCGCCGCGGTCAGCCGTCCGTCGCCACAACCCACGTGGACGACAAGTCCGCCTTGGACGCCGGCCGCGTCAATAATTTGCCTGGCCGTCAATTTCTGCTCTTGTGCCGTACAGATCCCAGCGACCATTGCCACTGAAATGGCAGTAGCAACTGCAAAGGCGAATGTGCCTCTCATGGTTCTTCTCTCCTGCTATCAGTTGTGTTTCTAAGGCAAGATACCAGTATCGTGGTAATAACGGGACAGTCAATTACTGAAGCGAGGTAGGGAGATAACGGCGAAACGATCTGCCTATCCAGCACGCAATGGGTCGAGACGCACACATGGGGTGACTGGTCAAGTTATCAGGATTGGGCCGCGTCCCCCTCTGGAATGCTGGGTGATTTCAGCCACAAATACTGGCTCTTTGTCGACATACGCAAAACGGGCTGCTATCATCCATTGGGTGCGGTCGACAGCTCCACCGAGGCTCGCAGGGTGAATACGAAACCTCCTCAACAAAGCAATACCGGTTCGCAGCCGACGGTTGGCACTCGGCTGGAGCAGGTTTGCGATGCTTTTGAATCCCGCTGGAGGCGGGCCCTGACTGGCAAGAGCGGCCGGCCCGAGATCGAACGCTTTCTGGACGGCATTGCTGCGGAGGAGCGTTGGGCGTTCCTCCGCGAGCTGATCCTGACCGACCAGCAGTATCGCGAGCTGGCAGGCGAGGTCGTGGCCGCTGGCGAGTACGAACAACGGTTCCCTGAGTTTACTGAGTTCATACCTACGCTTTTCCGCACCATGCCTTCTTTGGAGCGCATCCGCGATTATCGGCTTCTCGAAGTCATCGGCCGCGGTGGCATGGGAGTGGTCTACAAAGCCCGACACATGCGGCTCGGGAAGACGCGGGCCGTGAAGGTCCTGGCACGCCACCTGCTGGACAATCAAGAAGCACTCGAGCGATTTCGGCTCGAGGTGGAAAACTGCGGCCGTTTGGACCACCCGAACATCGTCCAGGCCCTGGATGCCGGCGAGGAGAGCGACGTCCACTTCTTGGTGATGGAGTTCGTCGAAGGCTGGGACTTGACGAAGCTTGTCGGATCGGGCGAACCTCTGCCCGTCGAGGCCGCCTGCGAGTTGATTCGGCAGGCGTCCGTCGGTTTGCAGCACGCCCACGATAACTTCCTTGTGCATCGCGATATCAAGCCGTCGAATCTGATGCTCAGCCAGAACGGCTCGGTGAAGATCCTCGACCTCGGGCTGGCTCGCTTCATCGCTGAACAGCAGCCGGAGACTCGGCTGACCATGAGTTCGGCCCCGATGGGTACCTGCGACTACATGGCACCGGAGCAGTGGGCCGACGCAAGCTCGGTGGACATCCGGGCGGATATCTACAGTCTGGGCTGTACGTTGTACTACGTGCTGACTGGCCGGCCGCCTTACAGCGGCGAAGACCACAAGAGCCTGGTTCAGAAACAACTGGCCCATCAGCGAGCTCCCGTGCCGTCGGTCTTGGACACGCGGCCCGACGTGCCCGACGAATTGCAGTATGTGATCGAGCGAATGATGGCCAAGGAGCCAGACGATCGTTACTGGGAGCCGGCCGAGGTGGTCGAAGACATCGAAGAGTTTGCCCAGCCCAGTTCGGTCCAGTCGTTAGTGTCTTCGCTGGCCGAGCCTGGCATCCATCGCGACGTTCCAACGGATCCGCATATCCCTTCTTTGTCGAGCGACACCAGGAAGTCATCGCGGCGGCGACGCAAGCGCCGTCGCCCCTGGGCCAAGCCTTGGTATCGCCACCCGGCATGGATCGCCGCAGTCGTGTTGCTGGCCGCACTTGCTCTGACACTGATCTATGTGCTGCGCCCACAACGTGCACCAGACAGCCTGGTCCGCGACATCGAGACGCTGCCCGGACTGAACGGCCAGTGGTGGTTCGACGAAATGCCGTGGTACACGCCTTTTGCGCGGGCCGCCGTGGCGCGTGAACTGCGCACGGAAGACGCGGGGGCCGTGTTGGGCGAAAACGTGGAAGGCTATCTCGATTCGAACGTGGTCCAGGTCCAAACGTGGCTTGGGAAGGCGGTCGATCGTTGCAGAGATTCGCTTTCCGAGCGACAAATCGGGTTGCTGGACGAGTTGATCGCCGTATCAAGCGAACGGCTGGAGGATGAAGAACTGAATGAGCGCCTCCGGAAGAGCTACGATGCGTTTGTCGGGGATCGCGATACCTGGACGGCCAACGATCTGTACACACGGGCCGTGTTAGAGCATAAGCTGGCCGAACTGAGCAACGACGCGGAAATGGCTGACCGAGCGATCGCGTCCTATGACGCTGCTTTGGTAGAGTACGACCAGTTGAAACCCTCGGAATCTGCCCTTGGTCTATTGTGTCAGGCGGATTCCGCCCGCTTGTGTTTTTCGGTCTTGTCTGACTACGACGAGGCATCTCGACGGTTTCGCGCGGCCCTGACTCCGGATGCTCCGCTTCTGTTCCAGGCGGAAACTCGAGCCGCCTTTGGCCATGCTTCCAGAAAGGCCGGCCAATACAAGGACGAGGAATTCGAGCGTGCCAAACAGCAATTGGCGGAGTCCCAGAAGATCGATCGTGGCCATCCTCTTCTGGCTCATGTCTGCGAGCGTTACGCGTGGAGTTTGATGGACCGATGGAACGTGCAGAAAGCGAAAAGCGAGTTTGAAACGGCGTACAGCATTCGTCACATCAACTGGAACGAGGGCAAAGGAAACGCGTTTGCGTCGATTTACGTATTTCACAATTCGCATGGCTTGGCCATGGCTCAACGCTATCTTGGCAACGTGGCAAACACGGAAGCGAAGTACACAGAGCTAATCGCCAAGATCAAGATCGAACTGGAAGAGGGCGAAAAGCAGAAGAACCCACCGCCCGGCCACCAGCGATATTTGCGGGACCTCCGCGAGCGTCTGACCAACTCGAAGGAACGATGGGCCGATTGCGTGCTGTACCACGAAGCGGCCTCGGGCCCTGAGTTGGAGCGACTCGAACGAGCCAGCATCCTTTACCAGGAGGCTACTGACGACGCGGACGAGCTTGGCGCAAGGGTGGTCCATGCCTTCAAGCAGTGCATGGTTCTGGCACTGATGGGCGAAACGAAAGCGGCCCGAGAACAATTTGAACAGGCTCGCGAGCAGAGCATCATCGGCGAGAGATCGAAGCGTGTTGATGTGGTGCGGTCACTGGCCGAGAGCATCCTTGAGTACAAGGAAGCAGAGGACCCAAGTACCGGTCATGCGAAGTTGCGTCAGTTTCTGATTCAGCAGTGCGATCTCAACCCGTACGAGCAGCTTCGCCGAGAGACGCTCGAGCTGCAATTGCTTTGCGCAGAATTGTTGCTTCGCTCGGAACTGCAGCCCCCAAACGGACAAACGAATCTGCCGGAAGACCTCACGCGATTGGAGACGCTGCTAGAGAACTTCACAGGGCATCTCAAGGAGCACTCGGCCGTCGACGACATGCTTCCATTCTTGCGCAGGTTCTACGATCTGGCCATTTCGGTAGTCGGAGATACACAACCCGTCGATTCCGTTCGCGCCGCACGGTTGATTCTCGCTGCGCGAGGCCCGGGATACGGCGGCAGTACGCGGGCCGTTCGAGTCCTCTTTCATCTACACGACAACGACGGTCTTGTTGTCGTTCTGCTGCCCGATGGTACGAACGCGGCCTTCCGTCTGGACGGCATCGGTCGCCGGCAAGTCAAGCAGAACGGTCGTGACAAGTCGGGGACACAAGATTTGAGCCTCCCCGAACCCTTGATCGAACTCGTCTTGCAGCACCAAAGCGCCGGCAGCGAGATTGAATGCCTCTGGTCCGATGCCCAGTGTTGGCCCGACAGCCAAGAGCACTTGGCCCTGACCATCGAGGATTTTTCTTTTGTCGAGCTTCTCGGCAAGGTGACGGTACAGTAGCACCCTGACGGCGTATGCCAGGAGGCCACCAGGACGATGAAACCAACAGAAGAAGACAGACTGGCCGAGGCTATCGAACAGTTCAACAAGCATGAAGGGAGCGAAGACGGTGCGCGGGTGGCTCGCAGTCTGTGTGCCGGATTGGGCTTATTGCGCGACCTCTTTTACGATCGAATGCACTTCGATGTTGAGGAAAATCTGGGCAAGGATTCGATGCTCGTGCCTGTGTCGGAGTTGAGGACTCGGAATGCGACCATAGCGGAGATTGAAGTGTTCCAGGTGGTCGAGTCGGCGGTGGCGGCAAGTGAGTACGGCTTCACAAAACCGGACGGCGATTGGTACCTCCAGTGGCTCGGCCAACTACGGCTGGGCGAATCATTGTCCGACCCGAAGACCTTCGCACAAATTGCCGAGTATCAATCCAAAACACCCGACGCTCGCCGTCTTGCGCTGACCGATGTCTTATTGAAGGTCTTGGCCGAATCACGGCGCGCGCCGCTCGTGCTGTTCCGTCTGGTGCCGCTCGCCGTACACGTGGCCACTGCCGTGGCTTTCAGCGATCACGGCCGAGCTTCGGAGCTGCGCGGCCGTCAAATAGCCTGCTTGCCGGCGATCACGGATTGCCACAAGTGTCGCGGCGCGGTAATGGATGACGATGAGATGTGCGACGTGTGCGGCAATCCGTTGTGGCGATTCGAGTGGTTGAACGTTACGGATTGAATCCGATTTTACTCCACTTCTCGCGAATGCGTTCCAGCTTTCGTTCCACCGTTCGACGGACGCAGGATTGCCGCTTGGCAATCTCGTCGTTGGTCCACCCTTCCAGCTTCAATCGCGCGATTTGGCGGAGGTTTTCGTCGTCGAGGCAGTCGAGGTACTGTTGCGTGCTCTCCACCAGCATGTTGGCCAGTTCGGGCGTGGGTTCGTTTCCCAGAATTGCGGCCATGCCGGTTTGCAGGTCTCCATCCGAATCATAACGCTGAAATACCGACTCGCCACGGACCTTGCCGCCGCCGCGTTTTTCGGTCATCGCCCGTCGTTGCTGGGCGTAGATCTTGCGGGCCGTGATCGTTACCAGCAGCTTCCAAAGGTCGTCTCGACCCTCCACTCGCTCGAACCGTCCGGCCTCCATGCCGCGGCAGAAGCTGAACATGGCGCTGAGAGCCACGTCTTCTTCGTCAAAAGTGCGAAGCGGCGCGTCGCGAAGCTTTCGCCGAGCGTACTGCATCAGTTTGGCAAAGTACTGCTCCCACAGCGCCTGTGCGGCGTCCTGGTCGCCCACGGCCAGTCCGGAAATCCACCGTGTCACATCGTCTGGAGCCGGCATACATCTCTCCCTAATGACGCGGAAAAGACAACCTCCGTATTTAAGAAGTAGCTACGGTCGCCAGACCGTGGGCTCCGGCTGCTCCCCCACGCTCTGGCGAGCGTAGCTACCCCGCCGTTCGCCAAAGTCATCCTCTCCGCGTTCCGAAGTCACCCGAAAGACCATCCAGCGTAAACTATCAGACCGTCCGTGTTTTGTCGACTTCCGTATGTCCTGAGAATTGGTATCGTATGGTGTTCATCCTTTACCCGTCTTCTTGCGACCAAGAAAGGCCATCATGAGCGATTCTCCTCTGACCATCGTAATCGTGGGCGGCGTGGCCGGCGGCGCTTCGGCAGCGACACGCGCTCGACGCATGAACGAGCATGCACGAATCATTCTTTTCGAGAAGGACGAATACGTTTCGTTTGCCAACTGTGGTTTGCCGTACCATATCGGCGGCGAGATCGCCAAACGCGATTCGTTGCTGGTCGCTACGGCGGAGCTTCTGACCCAACGTTTTCGCTTGGACGTGCGCGTTCGGCACGAGGTTCAAAGGATTGATCGCGATGCCAAGACGGTGACCGTGCTAAACCATACTACTGGCGAGACCCGCAACGAGCGCTACGACAAACTGATTTTGGCGCCCGGCGCCTCGCCCGTGGTCCCAAAGATCGAAGGTGCCGACGCGAGCAATGTGTTTACGCTGCGCAACGTAGCCGATATGGACCGGATCAATGAAGCTGTGGCTGCCAGTAAATCGAAACGGGCCGCAGTGGTCGGTGCGGGTTTCATTGGGTTGGAGATGGTCGAACAGTTGGCTCGTCGGGGTCTGCGAACGTCATTGGTCGAACTCGAACCGCAAGTGCTACCGCTTTTGGACCACGAGATGGCGAAACCGCTGGAAACGGAACTTGGGCGAAACGGCGTTACCTTGTACTTGGGCGATGGTATCCAGCGCGTCTTGACGGACGATCAGGGAATGGCAACCGGTATCCAACTGCAAAGTGGCAGCGAGATCGAGGCCGACTTGGTGATTCTGGGAATCGGCGTCCGGCCAAATGTGGAGCTAGCGCAACAAGCAGGACTGGACATCGGGCCGAGCGGCGGGATCGCCACCAACCAGTACATGCAGACCAGCGATCCGGACGTCTACGCCGTGGGCGACGCGGCCGAGTACACATTTGGTCCCACCGGTCAATCAATGCGGATCGCCCTGGCTGGACCGGCCAACCGCGCTGGCCGTTTGGCCGGCGAGCACGCGGCCACGGGCACCAGCGCGCCGATGGCCAATGTGTTTGGCACGTCCATCGTGCGAGTTTTCGAGCTGTGCGCCGCGATGAGTGGCTTGACGGCCAAGTTGGCCAAACGGCTGAACGTCGCCACTCGCAGCGTGACCATCGTGGCCGATCATCACGCCGGTTACTATCCAAAAGCAGCCCCCATCACTTTGAAGCTCACGTTCGATCCCGACACCGGCAAGGTGCTCGGCTGTCAGGCGGTGGGGCGCGAAGGCGTCGACAAACGAGTGGACGTGATTGCCACTGCCATGGCGATGAACGGTACGGTGCGCGATCTGGCGGGACTGGACCTGGCCTACGCGCCGCCGTTCGGATCGGCCAAGGACCCCATCCACATGGCCGCCTTCGCAGCGTGCAACCAGTTGGATGGCGTCGAGCAATTCCTGGACGCCGACGTGGACCTCGGTGGCAAACAAGTCGTCGACGTACGCACGCCGCGCGAAGTCCAGAAAAGGCCACTTGCCGCAGCGGATCACGCCGTCAACATCCCTGTTGACAACTTGCGTGACCGGATCGGCGAACTGGACCAATCCGCCGAAACCGTAGTTTCCTGCGGAATTGGCCTCCGAGCCCACGTGGCATTACGAATCTTGAAGCAAAGCGGCTTCTCGGACGTGAAGAACCTATCGGGCGGAATGACTGTACGCAATCGAGCCGTTTAACCGCAAGCCGGAGGCGTGCGCGCGATCACCAAACAGGCTCCCCTCCACGCGCACGCCTCCGGCTTGCGGTTAAACGAGATTGCCGCGAGTCAGCTATTTTTCAGGGCGACTCGCCACCGGCGGCGTTTTCTTCAGGCCACCCAACTTCGAGCTTTCCGATCGGGACCGTGACCTTGCGAGTACCCGTTCCGTCCGCGCCGATAAGTGTCAGTTCGACCGACTGACCGGGCTTCTTTGCTCGAACGAGGCGAACGTAGTCGTCCCGCAACCGGACCTTCTGACCGTCAACGGCCACGAGGACTTCGCCCTTATTGATGCCCGCTCGGGCGGCAGGCCCGTCCGGCTGCAGCGACTGGACGACCATTCCTTCCTGTGCTGGTGGGAAACGTCGCTGTTGATCGGGAGGAAGCACCCACAGCTCGTCGACGAAGACGCCGATCACGGGCGTGGACGCATTGCGTTTGGTTTCGAGCAGAACTCGCACCGCGTGGACGGGCGAGACGTTTGCGATGCCGCCGGGTACCGACTTGTTGGTGATCGAACCGGACTGGACGCCGATCAATCCGCCTTCGCGGTTGATCCACGGGCCGCCCGACGTGCCTTCCTGTACGACCGCCGCGATTTGTGTGACTTCGATGAAATGCCCCTGTTGTTCGAACGTCAGCCCGTCGCGAGCCACGGTGCCCGTCTGGAGTAGCCCGTGCCGAAATGCAGACGCGCTGTACAGAAACACGCCCGCGCCCGGCGGCGGTACTTCGGCACCCAGCTTCAACACGGGGTATCCGCCCTCGCGCGGCGCAACGCGCAACAGAATCAAATCATGGCCCAGATCTACGGCCACAACCGTCGCCTTGAGCCTGCCGCCGTCGGATGTGAGGACTTCTATGTTGCGGCCAGGACGACCAGGAATGTGGGCAGCCGTGATGACCAGACCCTCTTCCGAAACAAAGCAGCCCGAGCCGCCGTGGCGTCCGTCGATCAGGATTTCGGCGGATGCCCGTTTCGCTTGTTCGTAGAGCTGCGCGGGCGGCAATACGGACTCCGCCGCATGGGCCAGGCTGCAGGATGAAATCCCGACGATGCCAACAATCAGTCTAATCAGGTTGGGACCTTGCACTAGCACCGAATGGTGTTTGTCTTTGCCGCGTGTTGGCAGAATGATGGAGGCAGAATGATGATCATTTCCGTTTCCTTCATGTTTCATAATTCTGCCCCCATGATTCTGTCATTCCTTCTCTGTATCTTCGGTGTACTCAAGAGCCTACGTCTGCTTTCAAAAATAGCACATCGGATTGTCTTGAACAGAACTTGCGTTGCCAGTCATCACCAGGTGTAATCTCAACAAGGCCGACGCCAACGACACCGATCCAAAACGTCGCCAGACAAATGCCCGGCGCATACGTGAACTCCCAGTTCGCTCGGCCGTAACCGAGACGTTTGTCTAGCTCATACACGATAGCCGTATGGCGACAGCGATCGTGACAAGGCCCAACGCCATCCAGTCGCGCAGCGTAAAACGATCGCTGCGTCCATGCCGCCGAAGGAATACCAACAACGCACCCGTCGGGCAGCCAAAACGGCAGTAGGCCATCGGCACCACCAACGAAAACGCCAAACCTACCATTGCAACCGCTATCGTAGCCCAGCCGGCAACGCGGAACAAATAGGCGTCGAACGGCTCGATCGCGGTCAGACTGTACGACCAGTGAAGCATCGCGACCAACAGGGCCCATACCAGCAACAGGGCCGGCAGAAGGCGTAGGCCGCGCGATACCCATTTGAACAACCGCAACCGAAACGGCAACACGTTCCTCAGCAGTTGCTGAGCGGCTCCGTGGGGGCACAGGTGATGGCAGTATAGTTGTCGGCGACTTACCAGCGGGGCCAGAAACGCGGCTCCGGCCAGCAGCACTAACCTCCCGGCGAAACGCCAAGGAATCCCGCTTTGCGCCCATCCAACAAGAATCGCCTGCGAGACCATGTCCCCGGCGACAAATCCCAGATAGACGATCAGCACAACTTGAAAGCCTATACGGATCAACCTTTTGCCACGTAGCGGCGAGAACGCCAGCAGGACTGCAAACAGGATGACAATCCCGGTCCCCACATCTCGTACAGTCACGACGGCGCGTTGTCGAGGCGGCGTGGACTTCATTTGCCGGAAATGCCGCGCGGTCAAAACCAAAGTTTCGGCGATTGTCATGCTGGTTATCGTTGCGCCGGAAACGCCTTCGATTTGGGCCTCGAACAGATCCAGTGATGCCAAATCGTCGAGGCTCATGCCATCGAACCGCTTCATGAACGGCTCTTCGTCCTTCACCCAACCGACATACTCCGGCGTCTCATAGCTTCGGCGAATGGCGATCCCTCGGACGCAATTGTCCGCGTCCAACGCGATCAGTGTATCGGTCGGGCCCTGGAAGCCGATCAGATTGTCGGCATTCGGCGATGTGCGTGTTGCATATCCCAGCCTCTTGCCGCGGGCATCGTCCACCGTGAACATGCCGGGACGATCTTCGTACGGTGCAAGCTGATGGGCATTGGCAAAGAATCTCCTCACCTCGCCCACCCGCAATGGATCGGGGAATCGGTACGAGTGAGGTGCACCGCCCAGGCGATGGATAATGCCTTCGGCAATCGCCAGACTGGTGAGCGTTGCTCCCGAGACGCCGTCGACGTCGCGTTTGTCTCGAGCCTCCTCCCACGAAAGACCGCCGAACGCCGTCATGAACAATTCATCCATCAGCACGGCTTTTAGGTGTTCCGGCGTATCGCCGCTCGTGAGGATCTCGATGCCCAAGATCTTGCTGTCGGTGTCGAACGCAATCAAGGTGTTGTTGGGACCTGAATAGCCGATGATCGAGTCGCTGGCGGGCGACGTCTGTATCATGTAGCCAAGTGGACGTTCGTTCGCATTCACAACGGTCTGGCCGCCGTGGTCGGGATTCCAATCGGCCATCTGGTCGGCTTCGGGAAAGAAACGCTTCGCCTGCGCCAACGTGACGTTGGCCTCGTCCGTACCGCGCAGTTGCGTTTGATGCCACTCGTGCTGTTGCCGGATCATCCAAATGATCAAAGCAAACACGCCCCAACGATAGAGATGCAGAAACCATCGCCGCACGCGGTTGGAGCGCGGGTTCTCCAGTTGAGTCAGGGACATCGCTTGCGATGCTCTCGCTAGGTTTTCTTCGTTTCGTAATCGAGCAAGTATATGCCCTTACCTGTTGCACATCGACCGCAGATTGTCGATGTCGTGCAAACGGAGTTTTTCTCGTTTAACCCGAAGCCGGAGGCGATGGTGGGCAGCGGCATGGATCGCCCAGACGCGGCACGCGCCATCGCCTCCGGCTTCGGGTTAAACGAACTATCGCCGGAAGTGGCGTCAGGATGGAAATGTGTCCAACGAATCTAGGGAGACGACGAATGGGCACGCTGGACGCGTTTACTATGGAAGGGGGGTGGGCTGAATGCACGTGGTCGCACATACTAGGATTCCATACCTGAAGCGGGAGAACCTTGTCCAATGAAGAAGTACGGAGTCCTTGTCGTTGCGATCATTTTGCTAATTGGCGTTGCAGCATTGTGGTTGGAACCGACCGGTGTTTTGATGGGGTACTTGAAGGGTGAGCCGTTCTTCGATGGACGACCTGCCGGCTATTGGGAGCGATCGCTTCGAGCCGATCCTGCAACCCAAGTAACGGCGATTGAGAAGATGGAACAGGGTGGTACGGAAGCTGCCGGCGTGCTGGAGTCACTTCTCAGCAGCAAGAATGGCGCCTCGGCGGAAGTCCGCTGCACCGCCGCCGAGATCCTGGGCAAGATTGGCCCCGACGCCGAACAGGCGGGTTCGACCTTGCTGGCAGCGCTGAATGATCCCGACCTTCACGTTCGCGCCATCGCAGCCGCTTCTTTGGCCAAAGTGGGAGTTCCGCCTGACGAGGCCGTGCCTGCACTGACCAGAATGCTTGAGACAGATCAGAAGGTTGTCGCAGGACGGGCTTTGAGCGAGTATCGCGGCGCTGCCAAGCCGGCCCTGCCGATGCTGGTGGCCGTTCTGACCGACAAGTCGCTGGACAGCGAAACGCGTTGGAACGCCGCACGGACTCTCGGCAAGTTGGGGCCGGAGGGCGTCGACGCGATTCCGGTTCTTGTAGAAAGCCTGGAAGATGAAGCCGCCACCGTGCGCGAGCATTCCGCCGAGGCGTTGGGCGACATCGGACCGCCGGCCGCTGGTGCAGTGCCGGATCTCGTTGGCGTACTTGACGATCCGGCAACTCGCGTACGGCGCGACGCAGTGCGCTCGCTAGGTCAAATCGGCGAGGCGTCTCGCGCGGCCATCGCGGAGATGAAGAAGCTGCTGAAGGATCCCGAAGAGATCGTCCGCGAAGCGGCGAAGACCGCGATCCGAGCGATCGCACCAGAAGAGTTGCCAAAACCCAAATCATCCGACAAGAGAATCGACGACAAGGCGAAACCGTGAGCTGCCCCTGCGGTCCCCCAAGAGTCCTGCCCATTTCGTATTTCGGAGCCTTGTGATGCAAGTGCTATTACGGCTATTAACATGTGTGGTGTTGCACGAAGATCGAACGATTCGCACCAACTTGCCGCTGATTGTTTGGCTCGCGGGCGCCTGCCTGGCGAACGCAGCGGCGGCTCAATCGCTGCAAGTTGTTGAGACGGATGACGTGATCACGGTCAAGCACGACGACTCGGTAGTGCTCACTTACAACAAGAAGTCGCCGTCCGCCCCGCCCGGAATTGACTCAGTCTACGAGCGCAGTGGCTGCTTGCATCCGGTCGTTTCTCCGCTGGGCCGCACCGTCACGGAGATGTTTCCACCAGACCACGCACATCAACACGGAGTTTTCTCCGCGTGGGTGAAGACGACATACGATGGCCGGCCCGTTGATTTCTGGAATCTCGCTGGAGGCGAAGGGCGAGTGCTGCACGAGCGAGTCGTTTCCACATTCCAGCGTCGTGACGCAGCCGGCTTTGAAGTCGACTTGATTCACCGCGCGGAGACGCCGCCTGTTGATATTTTGCGTGAGCGGTGGAAGATCACCGTTTACCCGACCGACGGAACGTACCACTGCTTCGATCTGGAGACCACTCAGACGGCCGTTACGGACAAGCCGCTGACCGTCAGCAAACACCACTACGGCGGCATCGCCTTGCGGGGACTAACGCGATGGTTGGCGACCAAAGATAGCGACGCTCGGAAGCATCCCGACTTGGCTCGAGAGCCGAGTGGCTTCCTGAACAACCTAGGCTCCAACCGGATCGAAGGGAATCACCAGCGCGCGAAGTGGGTGGCACTGTGGGGGAGCATCCACGGCAAACCTGTCAGCATTGCCGTGTTGTGCCACGCGGACAACTTCCGGGCGCCACAGGCCGCGCGGCTCCATCCAACGAAACCGTACTTCTGTTTCTCGCCATGTGTTGATGGGACCTTCACAATCGACCGCGAAAGTTCTCTCAAGGCCAAATACCGCTATCTGGTCACCGATGCTGAACCTGATGCCGAATGGATCGATCGGCAGTGGGAAACATGGTGTGGCAAATAGAAGGCCACCAGCACCGATACGTCGACGCCTTGTTCAGTTTCTAGCGAGCCAACGGCGTCCATACCTGCATGTACGCAACGCCACGATTGGCCCATGCGTAGTACGGGATCAGGGCCACCGGAACGGTCCCTTTCTCCGGCCTTGAGAGCTTCCGGCCAAGAAGCGGACGATACAAGACTCCCTTCCACTCACGATCGTCGTGGATCGGCTCGGACGTTGCCACGACGTCGCGGACGAATCGTTCCTTGCCAGCCGTCGTCAACGCGTTGGCCTCCAGTACGGCGACTCCTCCGAGCAGATTCTCGTCGATTCGCGGGGTGAATTCGATGTTCTCCGGGAAGTAGACACCGTCTCGCCACGTTTTCTGACCACCTTCGTTGAGCGGCAATTCGACGCAATAGACGACCGGGCCTCGCATCGCGGCGACTCGGTTCCGATTGGCGACGACGTTCGGGTGCGATTCCATCAGCCGAACCGGCATTGGTAAATCCAACTCGACGACATCGCCTGGTTTCCAGACACGGTTCACGTCGGCGTAGGCGCCGCCGTCTGGTACGTCTGGGTGAGGCTTGTTGTTGATCGTGACGGTCGCACCGTCGGACCATCCGGGGATTCGTAGCATCAAGGAAAACGCAGTCTTGGGACATGCGGCCACTTGGATTCGAACGCGACCGTTCCACGGATAGTCGGTCGTTTGCGTGAGTCTGACAGTCTCGCCGGACAGTTCTGAATCCAGTTTGCTGCCGCCGTAGAGATTGACCCACACACCCTCGTCGCCGATGCTGTACGCCCATGTCTGGAGCGCGCTGAGCGTCCGGCCCATCTGCGGCGGACAGCAGTAGCAGGAATGGACGAGCCAGCGCTCCGCTGTGCGGTGGTTGTGCGTCGGTTTCCTGTCTACGTTCCACTCGAGCGGATTGCAGTAGAAGAAGCGGTCTTGATCAATGTTGACCGGCGACAGGCCGCTGTTGTAAAGCACCTGTTCCATGACGTCTGCGAATCTCGCGTCGCCGGTGACATTCAGGAGCCGCCAGTTCCACATCGCGTTGCCGATATTCGAGCACGTCTCGCAGTAGCAATCGTTCGGCAAATGGTAGTCGTCAAGAAACGCCTCGTGGACAGGGTCGCCTCGTGTTGACTGTCCCGACCCCGTCCCGACGCCGCCGGTCAGGAACATGCGTTTTGTTGTGACGCTTTCCCAAATTCGCGTCAGCCCTTCAAGAAGCGTCCCGTCGCCGGTTTCGGCGTAGACATCCGTCGCGCCACAGTAGAAATACGTCGCGCAGACCGCATGCCCCACCGCTTGTGTTTCGGCGCGAAGCGGCACCCGATCTTGAGTCTGGTCCGTTCCACCGTTGCGGTGCGTGCCGCCTCCGGGAGACGAGCCGCGATTGTCGACCAAGATTTTCGCGAGATCCAAGTACTTCTTTTCGCCCGTAGCGCGGTACAAGTCGATCAGCCCCATATGGGCCGACGGATTCCACGGGAAGTGAACCAGTCGCGGCGGGCGAGGGCTGAACTGCTGGTGCAGGAAGTCTGCGTTCTTTCTCGCGATATCCAGGAAGGTCGTCTTGCCGGTCGCTTGGTAGTGGACACTGGCGGCTGTAAGCAAATGGCCCATGTTGTACATCTCGTGGAAATACGGCATTTGCAGCCGTCCTTCGGCGTCGTTCCAGAAGTTGGTTGAGAGATATCCGTCGGGCGATTGAGCTTGAGCGATCACGCGGATCCAGCGGTGCATCTTCCGCATCAGTTCCAGATCGCCGGTCACCATGTACTGGCGCGCCATGGCTTCGATCCACTTGTAGCAGTCTCCATCGGTCCAGTTCGTCCCCTTGCCTTTACGTTCGCCTTCCTTGAGCCCGGCCGCGATGAGCAGGACATCCAATTGTTCCGAGTTGTCGGGGTGCAGCAGTCCCGCTTCCACGGCGGGAATCGTCGCGGTCCGGCAGCGGCGGAATCGATCGGCCCAGAAGCCTTCGGTCCACGAGACCTCATCCATCGTCACGGGACGCAGCTTTGCGTGAGGGCTTTTCTTCAGCGCAACCTCGCCCCGTTCCGCTGCCGGAAGCCCCGTCGGCCACGGATCAGACGTCAAACACATCAGTGCGACCAGAACCACCAAGAAAACGCGGCCGTTATGGCCACCTCGGTTGTTTCGTGTCATTGCTCGTCGTCCTTCCTCAATCAGTGATTCCCGACATGTCCCGTTTGAGTTGAGCCTGGATACGATCCAGGCTCGTAGTGTCGCGATAGTTTCGCGCTGCGCCCCACACACAGATCACTTCTTCTTCAGCCACAAGACCGCGTCGCCGGCGAAGGGAGCGTCGAAGGTCCGCGTGGCGTCTCCGTCGATCGGACCGGCGTCCGTTGATGTTCCTTTGGTTGGATTGAACCATTCCGCTTCGAGCTTTCCGGACGTCGCCGTCAGATCAACCGTGATCTTGCCGCCCTCGGGTGCATAGACCAGGTATTCGCCTTCGTCCGCCGAGGCGTGCGCCAGACAATAGCCACTCGACGCCAATTTGCTGTTCGGCGTCATCGCGGTCAGATTCATCCGTTCGGCCAGGCGGCGCGTGTGGCCGAGGCTCTTGCGGACCGGGTCCCACTTCGGGTCGAACCGGTTACCGATCACCGTGCCGTCATACGGATCCATGAACAGCGGGTTGAGCCCCCGTAGAAAACTCTTCCAAACCCAAGCCTGATTGCCGCCGATGCCCCAGAGATGGTCGGTGTCGGTGAGGATGACCTTGCTGCCGTCGGCCGCTGGCGGGTTGTCGCGATAGCCGCCTTCGGGATTCGGCGAAATCCACTCGGCCGGGCTTTCGAACAGTGTGCGATTTTCCCCGCCTTTGTACTGAAACGTCATGCCCACCGGATGTTGTTTCGGTTTGCCGCTTTCGTAGCGATGAATGTAGTCGATCATGTGGTACTGCCAGGGAGTCGACGGCGTGTGGTTCTCGTTGGAGATCTCGTACAGCACGTTGTCCGAATTTCCAACCGTGTCGACCACTTTGCGGACGTAGGCTTCCTGCAAGGCAGTGACTTTTCCGTTGGTCAAGGTGTGAATTTCGAGACCTTTCCCATCGCCGTTCGCATCGCCATCGATTCCGTTGACGTTGTTTGCCGGATGAAACGGATGGGTCTCCCACGCCCGCTTGGCGAACTGTACTCCCCAACCTTCGAACAACATCACAGACACGTAAATGCCTCGTTGC
>JACKQG010000954.1_pt1 | contig 40712 bp, 72 predicted proteins | sample 8237621 | NCBI WGS metagenome assembly JACKQG01 (sample SAMN15677084, study PRJNA649215) | marine metagenome | biome: marine; feature: Black Sea; material: saline water; isolation source: suspended particulate matter (SPM) from the Black Sea western gyre | collected 2013-06-09/2013-06-10 | depth... | reverse complement strand
AATGTAATTTCCATCTATACCAAAACTTTTTGGCTTTCTTTATTTCTTTTGGTGTCCTTGTCCATCCACCATATGGCATTACTTCATACATTTTTTGTTAGCCTTTCATGTTGGTTAATAATATAATAAGTACATAATTTTTCAATCAATTTGGATTTATCATCAAGAGATAATGTTTTTATATAATTCATCCAATTTTCAAACTTCATTGTCATTTGTTCTAAACTCAAATTTACTTATCATTACATTCCTCACAAAAGTATTCGGGTAAATAAGTTATAATACCTTTAATAAATTCATTTTCTAAATCTGTAAACTCATATCCTTCTTTAATAATAACACTACATTTAGAACATAGTATAGCTCCATTTCCACTATTGAATTTTACTACTGCCATTCCAGGTGCTCTATCTGGCCTATCAACACAAAAATCACAAGCACTATCATCACATTTATCTTCCGTCCATTCTCTACACTGTGGACAAAAGTATGAATCATATTGTTCATTGTATATTACTTGTTGTCGGTGCTTCTTATTACAGAAATCTATACTGTGTTCGTGTTTCATTTCATTTATATTTCTTCCATAACTTATTTAATTGTTGAAAGGCATCTTTACTAAGATAACCATCATTTCTTTTGAAGCTATCTCGTGCCCACAACACATACTCTAAATCATCTGAAAAGTGTCCTGTGTTTGTTTCAACCAATTCTAATACTTTAATTATCTTATCGTAAATTCGTTGTAGTGATGGTTCTTTGAATTTTACTATTTCTATTGATGCCGTTGTTATGTATGGAGTATATGCCTCAATTCCAGTTCCAGTAGAAGTCCATATTTGATTATCACCCATAGTATCATCATAAGCCACCTTAACTATTTTCTTAACATTATCTATTGCGTCTTTAGAATCCATTTATTCTATCCATAGTTTTTTTCTTCTTCATATAATAGTTATAAATTTCATTACAATCTTTTAAGTTGTTTTTAGATGTTGGATAATCTAATATCTTTGAAATTACTATTTCTTTGTTTGTATATTTTTTTGGATATGACTTATAACGAATGAAGTGTCGCATCTTATCCACAAATTCTTTTTGCCTTTCTTTTCTTAGATAATCAATAACTGGTGTTTCGTTAATAAGTTTCCACAACTGATTTAGCTTTTTTCCTATTGGGTGGGTATCTAATTCTGGCATATTACCTTCCATCAAATAATGTAATTCTTCTTTTACTGCCTTTTTTGTTTTAAGCGACTCTAACTTTTTTAATTGAATTATACCGGTTCGTTCACCTCGGTCATTCGTTGGTTGTCTGGTTAGACGAACCATTGCTATATCATCTACATTATTATAGTAATCATAGTTGTCAAAGAAATTACTCATTTCTAATTCTTCTAATGCATCATGGACGAATGGTTTTAGATAAATGTCACTCATTATTTTTACGATTTTTTAACCATTGCTCTAAATTCATAACTGGTTCATTCGTGTTCCATATTGAGTCTGAAATTAATTCTTTAGTTGGTCTTTCTTCTTTTCCAAATCTTGCTGACATTTCTGGAAGTATAAACAATGTCGTATCTAAACATTCTGATATTTCTCTCAACACTAAATAATCTTCTGTGAGATTTAAGTCACCATACCACACTTTACCAAATTCTGACATAACTACATTTGCATTGAATACAATTAAATCATGTGGATGCTCTTCATAATAGAAAGATTTAGACCCACCAATCATTCTCCCATCAAAAAATTTATAAGCTTCAAATATCTTTTGGATATCTTGTATGTTTGTAGGTGGTTTCCAATCACTTGGATAAATACCAGGGTCTTGTTGTATATTAGTCATTATCTAAAACCTCTGTAACTTCCATAAAAAAATCGTTTTCAGTATTTTTTACTAACCATTTATTATCTTCGTCATATAAATAGAGATAATCTCCCCAGGAATCACTAAAAAATTCTAACATGGATTCTAAATCAGGGAATTCATTTATTTTCAAATCTTCACCTCTATCACGGTGATATGCCATCGTAACATTCTTATCTGGATTCGGATTTTTTAAATCATTTGGTGATTTAATATCACTACCTAAATAAGATAGACTACCTAATTCAAGTAACTTATCTACTTTACTTTCATCCGTGAAGCTATCTACTAATGTTTGACCAACACCTTCTGGGTATCCATCGAAATGACAGTATACGGCATTAAATGTATCGTCTGGTTGTTTTTTTGCTATGTAGCTTCGTGTGCTCATAATTTAACCTCTATTTTGTTTTTAATTTGTTTTAATATACAACATTTTTTCATCAAAGTCAAGTGTTTTTTTAAGTAATTGGTCCACCAATATACACTTCCCATTTACCACTATCTATAAGTGGTTTTGCCTTTTTCCATTTCATTGTCTTTAATTCTTTACCATCTGTAATATCTACTTTTTCGTTACGAGAATATCGTTTATCTGATTTTATCGGTTCGAGTTTATGCCCTATATCCATACAAGTTATTCCGTTTAAATGGTTTATTTCGTGTTGGACACAAACTGCCTCAAGTAATCGTAACTCAGCATCATTCTTTTTATTTTCATTTTCTTCCCAAGTGCCTTTACCATCAGTAGGTTGCTTAGCCCCACTAAAATACCAATCACTCTCTTCTTGTTCTGTGTGTATAACTATACTTTCATATCTTTTAGTATGAACACCTTTCTTTGGAAATGATAAACAACCCTCATAGTAATCTATTTCATCCCATTGATCTTTAATGGTGGGATTTATCAGTATAAGAGGTTCTCTAACATTCACTACTGCGACTTGAGCATCAATCCCAACTTGATTTGCTGCGAGCCCTATCCCGTCTTTCCGAGTGTTAAGAATTTCAAATAACTCTGTGGCTATTTTCATTCCTTCTTCAACAGATACTTTTTTACAAACCTTATTTATAACCGGATTAGTTTCTTTATAACAATTAATTACTTTTTTCATCAAACAACTCTAATTGATTTGGATTATCATAATCTATTTTCCAATGTCCCCATCCTTTGTTTACAAAATCACGTAACACTGGTTCTTCTAAAATTTCAAACCTATCACGCAAATACATAGTGATTGGAAATCTTATATGTCTAATTTTTTTTAATTTCATTTTTGAAACTCATACTTCCAAGCAAGAGTAGTAACATCTTCTTCATCATAAAAATTATCTAGATCCACTACATTATTAATTAACTTAACAAACTCTTTCATATCACCTTTCGTTTCTATCTCATGATCACTAACTCCAAACTCATTGTTAGCGTCGTCAAAAAAATAAGATATTTTATATTTATCTAAAAATAATTTAATGAGCTGTTTACCTGTATCACTATCGTATCCAATTGACCCTAGTTCTTTTGCCATGCTTTGTTTCATTTTAATTTCGGTCATCTTTTATTTTAATTTTATAATCAATTAATGCCCCGCACTCATCACACCAGTTTGGTAACATTGATTTGTGATTTGGATATTTATTTAAATGATTTTCTATTACACTACCAACCATCTGCACATCTAATTCATTATCTTTAATGGTTAGTTCCTGTGATTTGGGATTTTGACCACATTTCACACAATCACCATCTTTACCTTTTTGAGTTTTATGTTTTAACATATATGATCCATCATCATCCATTACTAAATTATCTGTTGATGTCATCATCTAATCATTTACCTTCTTACGATAAAGTTCAGCATTATCGTCGTGCAATGCCCAAAATTTAGAACCACCTTTTAACTCATATTCTTTAAATTTATGAGCTACATGAAATGGTATGTTTTTTTCTTTTTTCTTTTTAGCCATTTTTTATTCCTTCCCGAAGTTGTGATTTATGAAATCTTTTTGTTTCTTCACTGCCTTTTTTAAGGCGGCCTTCTTTTCTTTTGCTCTTGCAACTAACATTTGTTCTTTAGTTCTACGTTTCTTTTTAGATTTCTTTTTAGGAACAACCTTTGTGGGTTTTAATGTACCCTTTAACTTAGGTTGTTCTTTACCTTTATGAAATACATTACCATCTTTATCTACAAACTCTGCTATCCAATGCCATCCAGCTGGACGACCGGTTGGCCTGTATGTTGATTTTGGTTCATCTGGCATTCCCACTGCCACCGTAACACATTTCCAACACTTAACAGTAACGGCATGTTCACCTACATTTTCTACTTCTGTTCCACAACCACACATCATATATCGCATTCCATCTGCTTCGTATGAGTTACTTACTTTTTGTTTCATTTTATTTCCTTTTTATTTATTAATTTTCATTACATCACAATATACAACATATATTAATGAAAGTCAAGTACTTTTTAATTAAATTTTCCAATACTATTATGTGTGCTAGTATCTTATTCATAATAGAATGTACAACCAATTTCTAAAATTATCAAGTCTTTTATTTATTTTAATAACCGTTATCTTAAATACTTATTTACTATTCCTATGGCAGCCATGGCATTTTTCCTAGTATCCTTCACCATTTGAATTGCCTCCGGTGAAGTGGCTTTTTTATATTTAGGATTATTGCGATCTATTTGTTTCTTCATCCTTTTTGCATATTCACTTCTGATTTTCTGTATGAAAATTTTACTGCTTTTAATATTACTCAATCCACCAACTCCAAGAACATCATTAGCTTCTAACGTATTAGCCATTCCTCTAATAGCCAAACAAAAGTTTTTTATGCTAACATTATTAGTATCTATTCCTTTGTATTTTTTTAATAATGGGTCTATCTGTATATCTTTAATATTTATCGATGGAGTATTTAATTTAATTAAAAATTTTATAGCTATCAAAATAAATTTTCCTATATCGGTTGAAATTAATTTATATTCAACACCCTTTCGAAATTTGCTTGTTACCAATATATTATTTTTAAATCTACCCATCACACCCTCGGTACCAAAACTTAATGTTACAACTGCCCCCAAGGCACTATATAAATTACCTATATTAAATCCTTTTAATCCATATTCAGGCTTATATCTCCCGGCCATCCATTTTATATATGGTTTAAATGTCCAAATTAAATCTACTTGTGAATACATATTTTTACCTAAATCAAAAATAATTGATTTGGCGTTAGTATGTAGTGTATCAGCTACCACTACATTTTTTACCGTGTGTGTTTTTACAAAACTTATAAATGCGTTAATATATTTACGTTTAATTATATTTTCTTGTTTTCTATAATCACTTTTCTGTTCAACGGCGATTGGAATTTCTACCATCATATCAACATCACCATATACTTTATCAACATCATTATCTATATCATACTGCACATAACTTGTAGATCCAAGAGGTTGTAATTTACCAATTGGTTCCAAATTATTTTTTTTAAGATACTTACTGAACTCATTTATAAATTCAGTAAATACTTTAATGGACAATTTTGCCACCTTTGGTGTAAGCTTAGTATTTTGAGTTTTGGTGGATTCCCAGCCTCCCATGTGTTATAACTCCGTTGGGATTGGTAATTTATATCGTGAAAGAGATGTTTTATAAGCATCAATAATTTTTTTATTAAACTTCTTAAACAAGAAATCTTTTGACCTCATCAACTTATATAATTTTTCAAATGAATCAATATCTTTAAATTTGTATTTTGGTCCAAATAAAAATCTTGCAAGTCTATCCATATCACCCATAACTTTTCTAACTTTAAGTTTAACCCGTTTTCCCTTTTCATTAGTAGTGAAATGAACTAGCTCTACACCATTTTTCCAATTCATTTGAAATTTTCTTTTAATATCTGGGTCTTTAGTTTTTAATATGGACTGTGAAAATATATCGGCAATTAATAAGTTACGATATACTGCTTTATATTTACTTCTATAATCTGACGCGGATAGTGCCTTTTTCATGAATCCCAAATCACCAATCATTACATCTATTTGAACATATCCTGGTCTTCCTAAATCGTTCCCATTTTTATCTACTGCATTTAATTGTTTTCCACTTTTATCTATTAGAGGAGTGATGAAGTGAGCTTGTTTTAATCCTTTATTTATTTTGTGATCTTTAATCTTCGTTCTACCAAAAAACTTATCTAACTCTCCCCAAAATTCAGTAGCGTCTCCTTTAAATTTCATAATTTTAGCTATTACAGAGGCATCTACAGCAATATCTATATCTCCTAAAAATGGTTTTTTATAGTTTCCTATGATAGAATACTTTAACTTTTTAAGTCCGGCATCCAAGAGAGATTTTTTGATTGTTACATCTAAATATTCACTTGGAACTGACGAATTTACATCAATAAATACATTACCTCCTTCAAGTAATAATCGTTTATTATATCTCTGTATTTCTTCTCGTATTAGTTTTCTTAAATTACGTTGTGTTATTATCATTTTTATCCTAATCTACCTTTCTATCTAAATACATTTGGGATACTGCCTCTGGTTTATTTTTCTTTAACAAGGCTCTCATATTTTTAATTCTATTTAATGTTAATATAATACTATTTTTAGTATCACTACGTTTTTTAGGAATAGTTACTAAGGTATCACCGTCCTTGTTAAAAGCATGTGCAATCAATTTTACATCCTTTGCCAATGTGGATAGATACGCAGATAATTTAGTCGGGTCTGATTTAATACTCTTTACTAATTTTCGTTCGGCATTCTGTAAATCATTCATGTATTTCCAGTTGCGATCTTTACGAGCCGTGAATTGATCTTTATCAACTATCTTTACCACGTTCCCGTCTGGTACATATAAAACAAGTCCCTCATCTTCTTCACCAAAAGCTCGCTGAAAATCTACTTTCAATACTTTACCTTTCATTTTCTTACCAATCAAATTTGCTATTCTTTGTATTTGATATTTGATTTTTTTATGGTGAGGTTTTCTTGCAGGAGTGTTTAGTAAGTTTCCATATTTTTCTATCAACTTGCTTAATAACACCTCATATTTTTCTTCAAAATGAACTTGCTTTAAATTAACTTTTGGATTTGCAAAAAACTTAATAGAAGTTTTCTTATTGGCCTCTTTTGCAAATATCTCGTGAAATGCTATTGGAGTTTCTTTACCATCAACTATTATTTTAAATAACACCACAATACCATCACCTATTTTTTCAGGATCATATAATACTATGTTGTAATCCCACGATGGAATTGCCTCACATTCAATAGATATATTTTTAGTGTTTCCTTCAATACCAAATTTCTTTGCATATTTATCAACTATTTTCTTATATGGAATTTTCTTTAATAACTTATGATACTTTACGAAGTCAGTATAAAAATATAATGATGGATAATCCTTTTCGTGCTTAACAGTTTTAGTTTTTGACCCAGAATAAAAACTACCCCCATTTATACCAAACTGAAAAAAGTGTCCATCAACCTTTTCATTAACTTCAAATTTTGTATTATCAGCATTCCACAATTTTAAAAAATTTAGTAAATCTTTTGGTTTCATATCTTCAATGTGTTTTATACCTTCAGTTAAAACTCCCTCGGTTATACCAAACTTTTTTCTAAATATTCCATATACAGATGTATTCATTTTACCATATAGAGCTTTAAATGTTCCCCTTGGGTCGTTACCTTTGAATGAATTTCTAACCACTGTTCCACTTATAGTTTTACTATTTATTTTCAGTGGTAACTGAGGAACTGGAATTACATATCCGGTAGTATCAAAACTTTCCATATCTTTATATACTGTATATGGTGTATAATATTTTCCACTTAGTCTGCCGACATCTTTTTCTCCAAGTCCAACTACTAAGGCTGTAGTTTTTTCATCAAATTTAGATTTTATTTCAACTGGATTATATGGATTTTTAATTTGAACTATATTTGATTTTGGAACATTGAACATTTTGGATATTATGGTTTCCTTTTCTTTGAAATCAAATGGTGATTTATCACCCGTCACATTTGAAGTTGCTATAAATACATTTTTCTTACCAAATTTCTTTACTAAAAATTCGTATGCGTGATGATGACCTTTATGGTAAGGTTGAAAGCGACCAGAATATACTGCTATTATTTTTTTAATATTCGAGCTGTTCTCTGTATAATTTAATTTTGACTCAATAGAAAACTTTTTATTCCTTGATGAAAAATTCTTTTTTCTCATAATAGTTTTTGCTACCATTTCCAATTCTTTCCCGTTCCAATTTAAAGCGACTGGTATATTAATATCTGTTTGCATATCTCTCAACAGTACTTCTGCTTTATCTCCCAACTTTGAAATCTGTTTTCCATATTTTTTATATTCTTGCTTGAATATTCTAATTATTTCTGCCGATGAAATAGGTTTACCATTTCTATTATCATTCACTCTATTCATAAAATGACGAGTAAATTCTACATCAATACCCACATGGGACCAAAGTTTATCAAGATATTTTTCAACTTGATTTAACTGGATGTTAGTTACTTCTTCTGATAATAAATATACAAGTTTGATCATATTACATAAATATCAAACAAATTCATTTTATATTGGACAGGCAAATGGGAGTATAATTATGTAAATCAACTCCAACATCTAATTGATTTTCAAGTGGCTCCACCTTTCCATGTGAATGACCAAATAAATTTATTGCTCCATAATAGTTTCTATTCCATACTCTAAATGCATAATGGCACATAACAAAAAAAGAATCTTCATATTCTAATTCATGATAATCTTTAACCCATTCAAATTCATTTCGTATAACATTGTCTCTTAACAAAGTCTTATCGTGGTTTCCTCGTAAGAGATATTTAGTTCCATTTAATCTGCGTAGTATTTCTAAATTAAGTTTATTATCTTTCCAACCAAAGTCCCCAAGGTGATATACTTCATCATCGGGATTAACTGTACTATTCCAATTATTGATAAGAGTTTCATTCATTTCTTCTACTGAACCGAAGGGTCTATTACAGAACTTAATTATGTTACCGTGTCCGAAATGTGTGTCGGCGGTACAGTATATCATTTACAACAGTCCAATATGGTAACCTTATTCAAGTCCAATATGGTAACCTTATTCAGATTCGGGGCCATCAACTGATCCATGTGTTCTGTAATAAGCTGTGGAAATTTCTTTACTCTATTAGATGGCACATTAACTAATTCTATTCCTGCGGCCTTATAGTGTTCCATTCTCATTAATTGATTCAATGACATTTCACTGGCTAGTCTACCAAGCATCATATTTTCCGATTGGGTAACAAATATACTTGTAGCAAATTTAGGGAAATTATCTCGCAGCCATTCTAAGGTAAATGGACTTCGTTTATATTCATCTATTAGGTGGTCAGCTACTGTGTTGCGGGAGTACACATGGTCTTTAACATAATATGGGTTATTTGTTTTTAATGCATTTTTGGTAATAAGACCGGTAGGATAACCATTAGCCTTTATATCAAAAATTCCATTAGATATCTGTCGTTTCCACAGATACACATAATCAGAATAAGTTTTATTCTTTAATGAAACCGTGTCTATCATATCATATAATGCCTCAAGCATGTGATATTGTTTAGTTGTATATTTAATCATTTATCATTTTTCCTTATTATTGTCATTGTCTAAGTTATTAATTTTCCTTTTATTAAAAAATACGGACCGACTCGGAGGAGAAAGGATAACCCCCTACGTCCCATGGAACGATTATCGGTCCTAAACTTTATTCGTTGAATACCACGTTGTCAATATGGTAGAAAGTTTTTTCAACAATCACTTCTTCATCACCATACTAAAGTCAATCGGTATTTTAATTAAATAAGCTATATACGACATACGATAATATCAATATTAAACCTATCGCTATCCCAATCCACAATGGACTTAATACCCACCACCACGACCAGTCAATATAGTGAGTCAGTTTCAATCCTATGAATAGAACGGTTAAAGCTCCACCAAAAGATATTCCACTACTTGTTGAATTTGAATTACTCATTTGTTATTTCCTTTTAATATAGATAGTTTTCAACGGCATCATATACAAAATCACCGTCGTCATTTAATTCATCATACTCTGAACCTGTTAGTTCTCTGAAAGAACCATCATCCTCTTTATATACCGCGTAACTAATATACGCATCTGAGAAATCAGGGTAATCATTTGTATTTACGTCTTCAACTTCTACGTCGAAAACTCTTTTTGTGTCTAAACCCATTGTAGACTCCTTTGTTATTTTAGTTATTTTCATTTTATTTCCCTTCCTTTTTGGAGCGTTAGCTATTTCCTTTTCTGTAAATAATATATTATTTAGTTTCATTACTTAACCTCACTTATTTTATACGGATTATTCCATTTTCCAAATCTCACATCAACATACCAACCAACATCAAAGTAATCTACCATGGCGTCAGAATTGTCGTGGTTTCCACCATTCAATACTCTAATCACTTTTGTTAAAAACTCTAACACTCTACCGGAGAAATGTTCTCTATACCAATACACATTCACATTCAATTCTTCATCTCGTGAGTGAGTTGGATCTCCATAGATATTGTTTCGTGGTCTATCTTTCATCACTTCATTATAGTTTCCCACAACATCCATCATACCTTCTTTAATAGTCAATACGACGGTTGAGTGGTTATCAACAGATAACGAACCTTTAAAATTATATTCTTTCAGTAAGTCTCTCACGACTGGAGCGACTGATTTTTTTCTTTCTTGTGAGTAGTAAGCCATTATTTGTTTTCCTTTTTTATTTTCTTATCATTTCTCATTACGTTGTAATATACGAAGAATTTTTGTTAAAGTCAAGCTTTATTTTAATATAATTTCTTTTTTTTATCTGTAAGAAATTGAAACAATTCAGCGTGTCCTTTGATTCCATCCCAGTCAAACTTATAGAATGTCTTACTACCAAACGATGGTGATTCTACATATTCAGGACTACCGCCCAATATAGCATTTCCTCCACCATACTTAGTTAACCAATTCACATAAGCATCAATAGTTTTACGTTTAGTTCCAACGAATTCCAACATAGTCTTTTTAACCATAGGGTATTTCTTAAAGAATTTCGGAACTCGTAATGTATCCACTACGAGTGATATTCTGTTTTTAGTGTTTAGTGGTGAGTAACTCATATTATTTTCTCCCATAAGGTGATCTGGATAATTCATATCCACTTAAATCTCGTTCAATTGGCTTTCCTACTGTGATGTCGAATGATCTTTTAAGTGACTTTACCATACCTACTTTATTTTCCATCGGTATCTCAGATTTCTTTATCCGTTTCATTAAATCAGTAACACCGACTACTGATCCAGTAGCTTCCATTTCTGCTTTGAAGTTTAATACTTCGTTGAATAATTTTGATGTTGGTTTCATAACTTTTTCCTTTTTTGTTATTTTGTTATTTCTCATTACACCGTAATATACGAAGAATTTTTGTTAAAGTCAAGTGTTTATTTTTTTAAGAGGATGGTGTTACACCACCACGCATAACACGTTGGATAGGCTCACTGCTATCCGATGATTCAGATTTGTCTATGGATTCTGTTTTTGGAATTGGGGGTGATGTTGATTCTACAGTTTCCTCATTGTGAAATTCTGGAAACGCTCTATCTTTATTTTTTTTATATTTTTCATATAGTTCATCGGTAGTAGATGTATATGACGCCAGTCCACCTGTTTCATTATACACTTCATATCGTCGGATACCTCCCGTGATTGCAACATTGTAGGCTATAACTAAACTTACAGCTAACGGGTCAAATACAAAAATAAGAATGAAAATAAAATATTTTACCACTGTGTCTATATCGGTATTGAATGTTCGGGCAAGATAGATTGCAGGACCCACATCAACACCAGTTTCAATTAGTGTAGTTTTTAACTCACCAATATCTTGTTTGATTGATAATATATGTTCATTTAATTCTAATACTTTTGGATTGTATTCTTCGCGGAGTTTTCTTTTTGCAGTGCGATAATTTTCAGGAAGTGATGATAGTGATGCAGCTAATTCTTCTTTAAGATAAACTTTATCTTCTTCTAACTGAGATAATCTATCTTCCTTATATAATAACGTGGTTGATTGTTTTTCAAACTCTACTGTGGCTCCTTGATAGGCATTGGACAGATACCCAAAGATGCCGGCACTTGTTATCAATATCAACGTAATAACCCCAACGAGTAAATACGACTTCATAAATTTATTAATAACTCCCCAATACCTATATAGATATGCGGCAGTAACTAATTTTGCTAATTCCAATGAACTCGCCATTATGATTACTGATAATTGAGCTCCCGCAAATAATTTGGATAATCCAAATACTGAAAAGAAGGCGGCATTTAATGCTACAAACAATGCTGATACACCTAGCATTGGAATAAACAATTTAGATTTTTCTAACAACAATTTAACTCTCCTATATTATACTATAATAAATATAATATATATAGTTTAGTCTATTTAATCTTCTTCTAGGTCTATAAAATTTTGTAAGAAATCTGTCTGTTTTTGTAAATCAGATATTATACTAACCACATAATTCCAATCTCCAGAATCTTTAGCATCTTTTAATTGAGATATAGCTCTATAAATTAAATCAATAATTGTTTCTATTCTATTTTTATATTTCATGAATATGTTCTTTCTATGTGTTGTTTTAAGTTTTTTAATTTTCCAGAATTAGTCTCGTGGTACCAAACCCAAGCATAGCTCGTTTTTAAATGTTTTATTTTATCTGATAATTTTGCTATAGTTTTTTCTAAATATTTTTCATCGTTGATAACTTCGTCGAATCCTAAGTCATTGGCAACTTTAATCAAAATATCATAATCTCCCTTTTTAGATGCTTTGTTTGCATCCTTATATAATTTTTCTAATTTTGTTTTTTCCGATTCAGTTAATTTATTATTAGTTATTAATTTATCGGGATGAGTTACCCTGGCTATTTTTTTAAAAAGAATATTACATTCACGGACTTCCGATTTGCTAACTATAACTTCTTCCGATTTTACCGATTCTTTTTTACTATTTTTTAATGTATCATGAAAATCAGTATTAAACTGTTTCATGGCCAATTCGAAAATATAATAACTTTCATCAAATTCTGATCTTAAAAAGTCTATTTGTTTTTTAAGTTTATTTAATTTAAATAACCTAAGTTTATCATTCACAGTTATGCCTGAGGTAAATCCCGTCTATTAATCCACATCAGCAATGCCTCGCTCTTATCTATATCACGCCGCAACTCTCTAAACCAACTTTCCAATTGATTATCATTTTTAGGTATTATATTGGGGTCTATTAAATCCCTGGCAATAAGAAAATTTAAAAATTCTACCGCTTCTTGTTTTTCCTGTTTGTCCAACATAATATTCTTAATTATAAATAGTATAGCTGTGGTGAAAAAGTGTGTGTTATTCTACTTAATATCTTCAAATTCACCCTCTATTATTTTCTGACACAAGTATAATTTATCACCGTTCCGGAGAACAGTATCTGCATCGAATTGTTTTTTCAACTCATCATTTGCAACCTTTGTTTCAACAGATACCGTTCCTCGGACAACATACATATCATCCTGTACATGGATGATTCTCATTTATGAGATTTTTACTTTTTTAACTGCGGGAACTTCTGGTTCTATTTTTGGAAGTTCTATTGATAATATACCATCTTCAAATTTAGCTGAAATATTATCACCATCAAGTAATTCACCTAATTCAAATGAACGCTTGAATGAAGATTGTTTAAGTTCTCTACGAAGAACTTTTGCATCTTTAACATCAAACGTATTATGTTTATTACCAGAAATAGTTAATACACCATCTTCAACCTGAATATCCAAATCCTTCTTACGAAGTCCCGGAATTTCGGCGATTATACCAACTTTATCATCCCATTCATAAACATTTATTTTTGGGTAAGCAGACCCTTTGTATGGGTTTACTCCAACGGTTTTTGCTATGTCTGGAAATTGAGATTCGACCATTTGATCGAAAACTGCATCAAAGGGTGTTAAAAATGTATCCCGATCAAAATGTGGAATACCTGTATGGAAAGCAACTTTAGTCATTTTATTTCTCCTATTTAGTTACTGTTAGTCAACTAATGAATATCAACCTCATTCGAGCGTTGATTATTCGGTTATGTTATTGTCCTCAATTGAGCGACAATTCTTTTTATTATATCATTTAAGAGTAGAGCGGGTTTCGATTATTTGTTAAGAAAATTAATTCCCCTTGGTAATAAGTATGCTCCCCATTCTCTCATTTGATATAAAATCTTTTCATATATAAATATAAAGATATTTTATAAAATACAATTTTATTTTTAATTTAATGTGAGTGGTTGGAAAAGGAATAACCAGAACCCCCCACACAAACAATCACAATACTCCGACACAAAACAAAAATAAAGTCGGAGTTTAATTTACTATTTAGATGATTTAATTATTTGAAGCACATCTTTGAGTAATCCACGAGTTTCTTTTACCAACTCTCTCAACCCATCTTTATCACGATTCTTATGTTTTTCTCTAATAAGCTTCATGTTGGATTTTACCGATTCCATTAGTAATTGAGCTTCGTCATTTGGATTCTTTTTCAAGTATCTATTAATTCTATGAATTACTTTACGAAAAGATGCTTTACGGTGTTTATCACCACCACTACCCTTAGATAATGTAGATGGTACATCTGTATTTTGTACACTAGATAACATCATTTCGATTTCGTTTATTTCATTAGGTTGATTTTCTACTGGAGCGTCACATGCCACCAATACCAACATAGCACTTAATCCTATAATTAACTTTTTCATTCTGTATCTCCCGATTTTTTACCTTGAGTGAATCCAATATAATAAGCCACACCACCAATAACAACTAAACGAATTACTGAACGAATTGCCCGTTTCTTATTCATCTGTCTACGTTTGTGCATCATAGCCTTTCTATTCTTCATGGCCATTTGCTTCTTATGTGGTTGTCTCACCATTTCTTCTTTTACTGGCTCTTTAACTTGAACATCTTGTGCTACCATTGGTAAAGATAACATCAGTAATAAAAGTAATTTCTTCATATCCATTCTCCGTTGTCTATTATGTAATCAAAGATAAATACTCCTACCAAATAAACAACATTGAGAATGTGCTGTTTGCGTTCTTTTCGTCGGTTAATTTCTTTATGTAGGTTTTCTATGAATTTTTCTGTGTTTATCTTCATACTATATTAGACTTACCAAATTAGAATAAGTTAAATATATTCTTCTAATAAACAGCCTAACCGTTTCATAAAAGTTAAATTAGCTCGTAGATTACAAATTTTATCAACGCCCAAATCATAATATTTCCCATAAAGGTTTATTGCTGATATAAAACTAAATTCTAAAACTTTACCATTTACCACATCCCAAGACATATGTTTAGTATTCAATTTTGTTTCCTGTAATTTATGTAATTTTGTAGTTAAATCTACTAAACTTAAAAGTTCAGAATCATCCAATGGATCTATTTTTGGGGATTCATACGGAGGCCATCTATATTTTAATATTTTTTCTCTCGGATTTTCTGGCATACCATATGGAAAATTATTTTTGTTTCCTGTTTTCCAATGATGTAGTCGTTTCGTAATAAACACTTTTTCACCAATAATAGTAATTCTTAAATCATAATCTACATCTTCATATTCTTGAACTAAACACGGATATATAGATTCTTCTGTCCAGCTTCTTGTTGTCTCATCATCTACTACAGCATCTAATGTTTCAAAATAATTAACTTGTTCTGCTCCAGCCCCCCAAATCTTTTTAGTAACAATAGGAAAGTTTATATTTAACTTTTCAATCTCTTCTTTGCTACCAACATAATGTGTTTCCAAACAAGGTATATTATTCTCTATCATAAATTCATATTGTTTTAGTTTATCATCATAATAATAATATGATTCTTTTGATGGGAACATTGTTTTAAATTTTTTAGTAAGTGTTGGAAATACTTTTTGTGTTTTAATTAAATCTTCTTTATCGTGTGCAAATCTTGCAATTAAAATATCATCATCTTTTACATCTAAAGAGTTTATAAAATCTAAGTCGTGTGCATCTATGATTGTACTATGTATTCTTTTCTTATCTAATATTCTCTTAATAAATTTATAATATGGATAAGTGTAAATTATATCTTTATGTATATAAATCATTTATCTTCTCAGTAAAGTAATGTTCTAAATATTTCTTTTTATTTTTATTCATATCTAATAACAAATCATAATTGTAATCAAGTATAGGCTTTAATTTTTTTGTCATTTCAACTAAATCTATTTTGGATAAACGTTCTAACTCATCTAAAACCATATTCATTCTCTTATCTAAATTAACTTCTGTATCATAACTTTCATCTATTATAGAATCAAATGTTTTAAACCCGTATGATTTTAATATCTCTAACCCATATAATGGTCCAAGATTTAAAAATGGTTTTTTAAATAATATAGGTATCATTATCTTTTCTACATATCGTGAACAATTTTTTTCTAACCAATGAAATAAATTACCTTCTGAATTGTCTTCCCATATACTAAAATCATCCATTTCGCACTCAACATTCAAATAAATAAAACTATCTTTTATAATATCTTTCATATTATAAAATGTATGCAACCACATTTCTAAAGTTCCTATGCTATCATACTTATCATATAAATAAATGTCAGCTTTAAAAATTCTTTTTTCAGAATTTAACGACACCCAACCCAAATCATTATCATCTATTTTATCTAAATCGTTTATAAATTTTCTATCATATAATTTTTGTAACAAGTTAAGTCTTGATATTTTTTTAAGCCCCATAGGACAACAAAATAATTTACTCGGTATTTTATCTGTTTGTATCTTAGATAAGATTTTTGTATCGGTAAGCTCTGTAAGATTATAGAAAATAGAATTAAACCCAAATGATTTTATATCATAATTTATTACTTTATCTTTTACAATTGATTTAACTGTATTATTTTTCATGAACCGGCTATCACCATAATGCAAAGGTATAGATTTAATTTCAATATACTTATTAAATCTTTTTAGCACATCATTAAAATTATGTGAGGCTGTAACCCATATTAATTTATCTTTATCAACACCTCTCTCTTTAAAAAAATCTACAACCCTGTCTAAATCTAAAACAGTATGAGTTGAAAATTCTTCTTCTTCAAATATTATATAAAACTTTTTATCTGGTTTAAATTCATATTCAAAATAGTCTAACCATCTATTCTTTAATGGTAAATCCCAACGAGATATGTGCATAAAAAATAATAACTGACCACCCAAATCGTCTACTATATCAAGTAACTCTTTTTTGTAAGTTAAATTGTTACCATACTTACCATACACTCTTGCCTTAACATTCATCTTGGTATATTTTTCAAATGTGGATTATTATATGCACTAAGTGGTTCAAGAGTAAAATCATTTCTTAGTTCTTTAAAATTTTCACCATGAGAAGTCAACCAACCTTCTATAATAACTCTTTCACTCACGAGATCAGAAACAGAATATTTTTGATATTCAATTGAATTTTCTATTTTATTTATTTGATATTCAATTGGATTTTCTAGTTTATTTAAATGACTTGATTTAGTCCACCACATTTGTGGAGCAAAATGTTTTGGATAAGCTAAATCACTATCTTTATATTTTCTTTTATTTGGATGCCAATCTCTGTAATAAGAAGTATCTTTCCAGTCATCACCCACGGCATCATACTCAGCTAACTGTGAAACATACTCTTTCCAATTTTCAACCACACCCACCATAATCCACTTTCTCCAATTAGCAGTTATATCTTCATATATAGTTCCTTGCCAAGTTATGCCAAGATTTTGTAAATATAAATAATATGAATCATTATCTAAAGAATGTTTCCACATTTCAAACCAAGTTTTTTTCTCAGCATCACTATTACATATGTGTATAGATGCTGTATCACCCAATCCGCTCTCATCAATTTGGGATAGTTGTTCGTTTAATATTTCTCTCCAATTATTTATCTTCCAAGTATGTATGTATATATTAATGTTTTTCATGAAATTGTCCCATTGAATCCGTATATGCATAATGGGATTGAACAAAATCCACTACTGATTTTTTCTTTTCATCTAATCCTAAAACTTGCCACATCATTCTTCTACAGTATATAAGCACTTCATTTGGTATTAACATATTTTCAAACATAGAACCCTTTACCCAACCAATTTCATCTGGATGCCAATCAGGAGAAAGTTGTCCATTAGCAATAGTTTGATGATAAAGTTTAGTTCCTGGTAACGGTTGTACAATAAAGAATCCTAATCCATCCATTCCCGCCTCCATATGTCTTTTTGCAAATATAAAACTTTGTGTCAATTCATCTGGTGTCTCGTCTGGGAAACCCATCATAATATTTCCATCCGTTGCTATACCAATATCTTTCATCTTCTTAACTAAACTTATAGTATCACATCTTTCTATATTCCATTTAGCATCACACCACTTATCTAATATTCTTTGATTTCCATTTTCCAATGGTATAGAAAGTTTTCTAAATCCTGCCTCATAAAACATATGTAAAAGTTCTTCATCAACAATCAACTTACCTTTATGTTTTTTAAAAAAATGAACTATATTAATTCCATTAATATCTGCAAGTCTAAAATCAAATGACCGTAACTTATCAAAAATCTCATAGGCCCTTTTCTTTTTAGCTAATAAAGAATCATCATTTATATACAAATACTTTACACCTAAATCTTTTAATACTTTAAACTCTTCAACAACTCTATCTACTGAATGTACTCTAAACTTTCCTATATCTCCAGACCAATCATCATTTTCCCCTGATATATGACAAAACGTACAATTAAAAGGACATCCTCTTGATGTAAAAATATTTGCATACTTAACATATTCATCTTCAAATTCCACAAAACCTTCTCTACCCGTCCATAAATTTGATATATCCCAATGTTTTTTTAATGGTAGTTTATGCCAAGACGGCATCGGTATTTCATCTAAATCCCATATAGTATTTATTACAGGATTTCTTTGGTACTTGATACCGTTATGAAAACATATACCTTCAACTTTCGATAAACTCAAATCTCCTTTATGGATTGACCTAGCAAACTCCACAATAGAAAATTCTGCCTCTGACGTAAAAATAACATCAAATCCATTATTTAAAAATAAATCAGACATTGCCCGACAATTAGATCCACCACCTATAACAATCTTTTCTGGATAATGTTTTTTTATTAAATTGGATACTTCAAAACACATTGAAGCCTGTTGTGTAAATACCGAAGTTATACCAATAATATCGTAATCTTTTACGGACTCTAAAATTCTATTAGTAGACATACCTATTCTTGATATACTACCAACTCCTCTTACAGCATCTTTTATTTTTACTGGATTGTAAAATGTTTCTTCAAGTGTATCTTGTTCATCTCCTACCGCCATATCTATAATCTTTGATTCAAATCCTGCCTTAGTAAGACTTGCATCTAAATAAGCATTCGCCAAGCAACCATCAGGACGAACTACTTCTCCATCCTGAAATTGTAATGGTGGATACACCAATAAAAATTTTGGATCTTTTATTTGTCTTAACATTCTAAAAAAAGTACCTGTTTCTTATTTTTTTATTAGGTAAGTTAGTTTTATTCTGTTTAACATTTTCTACAGCAATATTATTTCCCATATTTCTACAGAAGGTCATACAGTTCATAGGTGTAATATATTTCTCTAATTCTTTATTACTTAAAGACTTACTCCAAATATCTTTTAAACTATCCGTATAAATGTTTCCTAATGCAAACTTTGGATTATCTCTTGTATTTTTACAAAAATAAAAATCTCCAGTTGCATTGATATTGGCCTGAAAGAAATGTGCATAGCATTTTTGTGGGTAATTTAATTGTAATTGTAAATCACTATATGATTCACCCAACACATTAATATTATATTTATCATCACTCTTGATAGCCATTGGTATAACTTCTGTATCAAACCATATTGATTCATTTATATCAGAAAAATAATCTTTTCTTATTTGTATAAAATCACAATTTATCTCATCCAATAAATGTATAAACAATTCTAAATTATAAAAATTCTTTCTATTGATTAATATCCCAACACCTATATTAGATTTCCTATCTTTAGAACAAATTCTTTTTAGATTATAAATAACCTTATCAAAATCATCTACACCTTGTACTTCTAAATATGATTCCCTATCAGTTCCTGCAATTGAAAATCTAATAAACTCTAACTGTGATAATAGTTGTTCATCTTTTTCTTCCCCAAATAAACTACCATTAGTTAATAACCCACTCTGTATTCCAAGTTTAGAAGTATGTTCTAAAATATCAGTAAATCTTTTATGTAAGAGTGGTTCTCCGCCACCTGTCCAGGTTATCGCTTTAGTTCCTAAATCTTTTACATTATCTAATACCTTTATAACCAAATCAAATGGCAGTGTTGATTTATCTTTAGATAACAATTCACTCCAAACACAAAACTCACATCTATGATTACATACGTTAGTTAAATCTATTTCTAAATGTAAAGGAAATGGTCTATCACCACTCAATATAGAATTTATATGTTCTGTATGGTGATACGTTTTTGATAAAATATCAAATTGTTTTAAATCAAGATTAGTCATAAGCCCAATCCGATTGCCCCAAGTTTTTTTGCCTGAACAAGTTCTTTCTTAAACTCATTATTTAATGGATGTTTTTTTAAATGTACTGCATTATCAATATAACGATCATCTTCCCAATACCAATTATTCATTGCCCTTAATGAAGTATTAATATTAAGACTATTACCAAATTTAACAAAATCTACCATTTCTTTATAATTATTTTTTTGTACTGTCATATCTATATTTAGTTGTCCAAGATTAAGAGTAGATAAAAACTTTAAGTTTTCATTTATTTTATCCCAATCACCAAGTACCCTATTTATATTATATGTATCTTTAGTTGCAGCATCTACTGAAATAGTTATATCTAACTTATCTTTATGTTTCTTTAAGTCTCCAAACGAATTCCACATTTTTTCAGTTAATGCTAACCCATTAGTGCATATCTGTATAGAAAATTTTTGTTCTAAAACTTCGGCAGTTAGAGTTCTAAGATAATTTACTCTTTGTTTATCAACAAAAGGATCTCCGTTGGGCCCAATCATAACTGATTTAACTCTACTATCATTTAATATGGGAGTTATATATTCCCACAATTCTTTTTGATATGGTCGTTCATCAAAAATAACTTCTGGTCTACAAGAAGGACATTTTAATTGACAACTATAACTTGTACCCTCCCAAATTATCGGGGGAAAATTTATATTTTTATAATAACCAAAATACTTAGTTTTTATTTTTTCCCAGATTGAATCAAATTCAATATTTACTAAATTTTTTATATCATATTCAATTTCCAACGAGTTCCTTAAACGTTCTGGTGGTGGATTAAAACTAATTTTAGTACATGACTCATCGGTTACTTGTATCTCCAACCTTCGTCGTTCCATAAAAGGATATTTCCACAATCGCGATAATTTTTTCATTTAAATACTGAGAACTTTGTTAAATCCAATCCATTTACACTATTTGATATATCGGGTGGATTGTCTGGAAAAGTTTTCATCATCTCAACTCCTATACTTGCAAGTATTGGATGTAATACCATATTAAAACTTATTTCAGTAATATCATCTGTATCATGATATGTAGTTTCTGGTCTACCATTATATCGTAACCGTTTTAATCTATTATATTCTTCTTCGTTATCTAATAATAAAGCTCCACCACTTCCTATTGGTAATTGTTTTCTGTGACCAAATGATAATATCATATGTGTATTTGGAATATACATACCACGTTTCAATCTTAATGCACAATCCCATATTGGATAAGGTTTAAACTGATACATACCTTCCCACTCTAAATCAACAAACTTAGGTTTACCACCACCATGTATTATAGCAAAAGGAACTGATATGTAAGTATCCTTTGGAACGTCTATTTCATCGACATTGTGTATTACGCAACTTAAAGTAATGGCACTCGTTCCACTATCCACCACTATACAATATGGTGCTCCTGTATATTCACATAGTTGTTTTTCTAACTCGTTATTAATTTCATATGGATTCATATGAAATACCTTTTTAATTGTGTACTAATATACCCTCTACAAAATATACATCGTGTGGTTCAATATCAAGTCTAAAGAAACTTGAAGATTCTGATCCAGTAAACTCCGCTATAGAAGTTATATCTATTGGTTCTAATGAGGAACTTAAAAGTTTATAATCTGATTGCATATCTTCCACATATTCAAAATACCATGTTCCATCACTGTTCACATCTTCTGCCGTGCTCCCACTCCAAACTAAAATAGGGTGTGCCGATGTTACTTTGATATCATCAGTTCTTCCATTTTCACAAACAAGACTAAACATGCCGCCCTCACTCGGTGCACGAGAATGGGTGGTTATTGATTCTATAGATGAAGTAGCCAATGTAACCTGTGACGCGATTCCTTCACTTCCGGTATATTCCCACAATAAATATTCTGCTGCCACATCTGTATCGGGTAATCCCGAAATATCTGCGGTCATTACTTTATCCCCCACCGACATAGATACGTGAGGTGTTCCTTCTAAAGAACCACTTATACTAATAAGCTCTGACCCACCAAATGAATCAAATTCAGGTCCTCCACATTGTGAAATTTCACCTTCATAATGATATCCTTGAACATCTGTCTCTATATATTTTTGTTTTTTAGAATCCCACGTGAATTCTACTTTTGTATTAATCCATTTCATATAACACTCCCATATATATAAATATTATCTAAACAAAAATCCAGTTATTATATTTTAATTGTTTTTTTTTAAAAATCTCTTTAGGTATTAAGATTTTTTCTCTCTCCTAACTCTAATTCTTTCTCTTAATTTTTTTCTTCGTTCCACTATTTTTCTTTTACGATCATCTCCTACTGAAACTTCTTTGCACAAGTTCCAAAATTTTTCATATTCTGGGAAAGTTTTTAGGAAATCTGTATTCCTTCTTTTATCATGTTGAGTAAAAAAATTATAAAAATCACTTCTCCCCTTAGATAAATACACATCGTCTTTAAATGAGGTTTCAAAATAATCCACCACCCTCTTAAATTTTGCTATTTCCAAATCATTAAATTTATTAGGATCTGAATTATTATTATGTGCGTGCATAAAATCTAATGGAGGTATCATATAAGATAAAAATTCTTCTTTTGGTAAAATCAACATATCATAATGTGGTGGTTCTTTTAAATATGGTGTATCCATTTGAATTCTCTGTAGAGGTATGGGTTGATTTATATTACCATATTCTGTTGCGTCTGGGTCATTATATTTTTCTCTCCACACTAATATTTGTTCCAATAACGAATCAAAATTGGTAACACATAAGTTATTGAATGTAATCATTAGTGAAACCTTAGAATCTTTTATCTCAGTTAAATACTTATTTAGATTTCTCTGAAACAATTGTACATCTAGTCCGTGTCGCATATACTCGGCTTTATTTTTATCCCAAGTATCTATAGAAGTAAAGAGCTTAAACTTTTTAACTTTCTTTTCTTCTATTATTGGTTTTAACTTATCTATAAACCTATCAAAGAGTTTTGGGTTTGCTCCAATATTGGAATTTATATTTAATTCAAGATTTGGCATAGGATTCTTATTAATCTCATCTAACAATCTATAAGTACTGCCGTGTATTAATGGTTCCCCTCCTGTAATCCTCAAGATGTTTAATGTCTTGGAAACTTCCGGCCACCATTTCCACCAAGCCTCCACATATGGATTATCTTCATCATTTTTATATAATTTATTTTCGAACCACTCTACACTATAATCCCCACTATTCAAATCCGTATATGGGCCCAATTCTTTTGACTCATCAAAAAATCTCGAACTATATCGTGGATGGCAATAACCACATTTAAAATTACATTGATTACCAAATGATAATTCTATATACTCAGGATTAACATTCATATCCCAGGGATTATCTATAATATCTTTTAATCTTCTACCATCTCCCTCGTGTATAGCTAGAGTTCTTTGTTTTCTATCACTTATATAATCAGGACCCATAGCTTCTACATTCCAACAATAAGTACACCCGACAGGTTTCTCACCCTCTAACATCTGCTTTCTTTCTAACTTCTTATGTTTAGTGTTATGTAGGGCAGACGGATTTTCTTTTAATTCTTCTAAGGGAATTATATGTGGTTGTGGATGATAACAACTATGAGTTTCGCCCAAGTGTAGATAGATGGTTACGTGATGCCATTTAGCAAGACAAAATGTTGGTGATGTCTTTGCTTCTATCTTAGGTATTATCTCTTTTATTCGATCATGTTCATACTTACTCATTAGTAAATAGCACTATACTATGTCACCTCTTTAAATTTATTTTTAGGGACATACCATATCTTTCCCATACCATCTTCAACCCTGTAATCTCCGTTCTCACGTTGAATTACCTTAACAACTTCATCTTTATATAAAGTGCCGTTAAATGATACTATGTTTTCAAGTATGATTGCTTTTTGTTTTTTTTGTGTATTCATATTTTCATAATCCTATCTGTTAAATATTCCCAATGAAAAATAATCTTCTTTTAATGATAATATTTCGTTACACCTATGTCGTAACTAAATTAAAAAGGCTCAACGTTTTTTTCCACCCTGACCTCTATATTTTTTAACATAATGTTTTTTGGAATTTTTATTTCCCAATTTGGTTCCTCTGCCAGCACCTTGTCTGGTCTTTTTACGTATGCTTTTTGTTTTACCGTCTGAGAATAATGATGCCATTATTTTTTCTTCTCCTTGTTATTATAACTTGTATTCTAATCCAACTTTGAATTTATAATACTCTTTATCTTTAATATCATTATAATCCAGTATATTTAAAAATGTCAATTTATCTGTAAATTTCCAATTCAATGATATGAATGTTTCAAAGTCAAATCTTTCTTCTTCTTTAATATCACTCTTTAAATAATACCCATCTAACTTAGTCACTAATGATAGATGACCATTTATTTTTTTAGTATTATCTATACCGAATGATGTAAGATTTTCTAATTTGTCATCTGTATAGAATCCAGTATATCCCACACTAAACCAATTCCTTTTATATCTAGCATCCAACTTCCTATACTGCAAATCTCTTGATGTCTTATTCACATACTGTGGTTTAATGTAAAATATGGACGGTTCATAAATCAACCACATCTCATCATCAATATATTTCTCACCCAACTCACGTTCATAATCTCGTTTGAAATATATTGATTTAGATTTGAATCCAACAGACAATTCATAATCATCTCCAGATATTTCTGGATTGTTTGGTGTTCGCATTGCAAAACTACCAAAGAAAATCAATCCACTTAATAAACTATTTAACATCATTTACTCCACACAATATGAGTATAACTCACAGAAGTGTTGTTAGTTGCATAAGGCACTACTACCTTATATACTGTTTTATTTTTTTTCTCCAAATGATTTCTCTTTTTCTTCTTTGATTTCTTTTTTGAAATCTTTTTTCTTTCCACCTTCGTATCCATAAGCATGTCCCTCTTCAATCAGAATATCATTAATACTTACCCAACCATCTTCGGATAAATCAATTTTACTATCTGGATTCTTTATACATTCCGTAATGTGTTCTCCAACTACTTCCGGTGATACAAATATTTCACCCAATACTCTACCATACTTACCAGTACCAAATGATTTCAGTTTAAATGTCCCGGCTTCTAATAATTCTTTGTTGCGAGCCTTTGCTAATAAACCTTTTTTCTTTTCATCTAAATCTCTGGTTCTACTTTCCCAAGTATCTATCCCCATATATCTAATTCGTTTTTTAGTTTCTATATTAAACCCCAATGAAATATATGCATCTATTGTATCACCATCTACCACTTTAATTAATTTACATTGATATTCTCTAACATCAAGTTTCTTAGCCATTTTGTTTCTCCTATGATTAGAAGAAACAGTATCTCCTAATATTTATTAAATTTTCAATTTCATTACACTCGCAATTTGTAATATTTTAGATGTAACTTGATTCCAGATGCATTCATCAATATTTGAAAGTATATTAGTTGCATCACTCGGCGATATACCAGTGTCATCTAATACTACTACGGCACCTTCTCCCATATAAATATTAGTTTTTTGAGAACTCATTACTTTAGTCAGTACCTCTACCACTTTTCTAAAGTTTAAAAATGTTTCGTAATTTCCAAGTAATGTTCCATTTGATTCATCAGCCAACACAATATATTTAGCATAATTTGACCACTTTAATTTTCTCATTTGTTTGCTCTTCCTTCTATTTTATTTTTTTCTGCTTCCCAATCTTCAACTAACTCTCTTGTCTTACTACCAAGTCCTCTACGATAAACCGTTTTACCTCCGTCAGGAGATTCATATATGTAACCTCGACTTGGGTCATTAATAAGTTCTTCTGTAAAATTACGTACATCGTCCTGTACAATTTTTTCCCAACCTTCAACCTCATCATCTAAATACATACCACTAATTTCTTCACTGCCTTGAATCAAAATTGGGTCTTCAAACGCGGTGGGGGGACCACCTATATCATGTTCAATATCATCATCTGTTTTATTTTTTTCAGTGGTGAGTGTGATATATTCTTCTTTGTACCCATCAGTTTTTAACTCACATGCCAAATGATTGAAGTTTGACCCAATATAATCATATTCTACATTAGCTGTACTTTCACCACAAATGGAACAAACCCACTGTGACTGCGTTCGCTGTCTAAAATTCTCACCCTCAGAATATTCTGTATAAGTACCTTTAGCCTTCAATGCAGCCGATATAGTAGTTGACACAAGTTCTCTTGCGGCACTTGATCCCAAGTTAACCTGACCATTAGACATATCTTCCAATACATCTTTTATTATTTGTTTCATATGAAATTCCTTATTTCTTTTTTGTCCCACCGTATTCGTCAATCATTAGTTTTAATCGATTATACATTGCATCTGGTTTACGACCTTCTTTTAAAGCCGTAACCAATGCTTCTAAATATACACCTAAAATTAATTCATTCAATGTAGGTTTCTTTTTCTTTATTTTAGTAACTGGCATATTATATTTCCTATTTATTATTAGTTAATGATTACGAAAAATGGAACCCCAAAATTTAAAGGTGGTTCCATTTTTCTTTTTATATTTAGGTGAATTCTAAACTGAAGTATGAGTTCCTTCGATTTCATCCTCACCAAACAAGTCATCAGAAGTTTCATCAGAAACAAACTTCTGTACCAACTGTTTAATGTAAGTCCGTTCCGATTCAACTCCACCATCTTCTGAATATTGTGGATAGACAGTAACTTCGGCGGCTTCGTCTAATCCGAACCCATCATAAAGTAATCCGGCTAACTCAACAGAAGTTCTGGTTGAAACTCCAGTTGAAAGTCTACCAGTTTCATTTCGTGATTCAACACGAGTTGAATTAGCAATCTCGGCAACTGATTTCAGTAAATTGGTATCAACATGAGGGAACATATAAGTTAGTAACCCATGTTCCTCTATATCATTCAATACATCCATTTCCACAATCGTGAATCTATCCATTAAGGCTTTATCCATAACTCTGGTTGAAGTGTATTCATTCCCAATGTTTGCCGTCGCCACGAAAGTAACACCTTCAGCAACCTTTACTGTATCTGAACCATCTGCCTCATCTAACCGAAGATACCGTTGTCCATAATCCAAAACCGTCATTAAGATGTTCCAAGCGTCTGGGTGAGCTCTTGAGAGTTCATCCAACAGAATAACTGCGTTAGGAGTTTTAATCGCTTTCACGAAAAGTGATTCTGAAAAGTAAGTGCCCTTCTTTTTATCAAAGTGAGTATTACCAATCAAAGTAGAACGAGGATCCTGAGTGGCTCCAAGGTTGAAATAGAAGTCAGGGCGGTCTAATGCGTTTACTAATGATTTAGCTGCCATCGTTTTACCACAACCAGAAGGTCCAGTCATCAAAATATTCTTTCCACGAACACCCGACCTAACTAAATATTTCCACTTCAATTCCCTCATCACTAAACCGTTAGGTTTTAGTTTATATGAACTGTGGATGAAATTCAACATTTCACCATGTTCTTCTGGAACATCAATTGAACTTACATCAATTACTGGGACTGACAGTTTTTCAAATTCACTCATTGGAACTTTACTCCAAAATGTTCTACCAGTTTTACCGGCTTTACGTTTTAACGCCATTCCAGAGTTATAAGCTTTTTTACGAGTACTAGTACTAATCTCTGAGGTATATTTAGTACCATCAGAATCAACGGCATTAAACCTGTTCCCAGACTTCTCTATTTTTACTACAACATTATTCATTTGTTTTTTCCTTTTTGTTTTTTATCAATTCTCATTTCAATAGTAATATACAACATTTTACCTATTAAAGTCAAGCCTTTTTTTCAATTATTTTAATTATTTTATTTACCGTTATAGTGTGCATCCCATCCCACGGTATTTGATTTTTATTATTTTCAAAATTATCTTTAATGATTTTTGTAATTTCTGATTTTAATTTATCATCCATGATACAACCCACTATCCATTATGAATGACATAACTAATAATAAATACATCATTGACAAGAATACTAATCCCATTAATACTTTTTTTACTTTATTCATTTTTTAATCCTTAGTTAAAAATCTTTTATTTAATTGAATAATTAATTTTTAGATGAAAGGAATCGTTTATTCATCGATTTAGCGACAGCCGTTACAGAAGTTACATCAACAAACTGAGAATCTTTCCCATACATTTTTTTGAAGTCTCCCATATTTTCACCTCCATCATATTTTCCGCCCACATAATATGAGATAACTTTAATTCCACGTTCTCTAATTTTCTTCACCATCAATTTAGTGTGTTTGATTGCCGAATCGGAATGGTAACTAATTTCACCATTACTAAACATTGGCATTCCATCTGAAAAATTCAAGAAGTAAGATTCTTTATTGTTATCACCCAATTTCATTTCTTTCATTATGGCTTCGTAACATAACCCTTCTGGAGTTGTTCCATTAACTCTAAGATATTTCCAAAGTGTTTTAACTTTAACCAAACTATCTTTTTTAGAATCATAAGCTATTAGAATAAGTGGATAATCTTCTGAACTTCTATTGTTACTATACTGAGTAGAACGGAATGAAACCACAACATCAATTCCTGAAATCATATCAATTGCTTTAACCATCGCCGTAACTGACTTCATAGTTTTTTCCCATTTATCACCACTCATACTTCCACTCGCATCAACTGAAATGTGAAGTGATGCATCTGGAAATGATTCAATAAAAGTTTGGCTAAATACATTCTCATTATTAAATCCAAGTTCGGAAATCAATCTTTTATCAATTCTACCAGTATCTTTTCTGGTATATTTAGTATCACGAGATTCAGTTCTGATTTGTAGTTTTCTACCAAGAATAGTTCCAAGTCTTAATCCCTCTTTAATGGATATTTCATTATCGTCCATTCTGTAATGACCGTTCCCCAACATACATACAGTCCCACTATCCACAAGTGATTTAGTTAAGTTTTTAACCACAATACATTTAGTAGTTTTACCAATCTTTTCACCAGACCAGTAATTAGTCAAATCCTTACCAACTTCTTTATAACTCATTCCACTTTCATCAACTGCGTCAATGGATGATTTATCTTTCTTGGATATTTTCTTCTTCTGGATATCTCCATCCATAAATTTCTTTTGTTTTTTGATTGCGTTTTCAAGTGATTTCTTTTGAGAATCTGAAAGTGTAACTTCACTTTTTTTCTTGCCACCCTCACCATCAGAAGTATTTTCGGATGTTTTACTTTCGCCAGTTCCACTTCCACCGACTCCACTTTCACCAGATTCATTAGAAGTTTCATCACCACCCATATCTAATCCACTTCCACTTCCACCACTGTCAAATTCTACATCACCATTTTCAACTGCATCCATCAAATCATCAAATTCTTCATCAGTCATTTCACGAGATTCATTACCACCACCACTTTCACTATTACCATCAGTAGAACCACTTCCATCTTCTCGTTCATATGAAGTGTTACCATCTTTATCAGTTTTTTTATTTCCATCAGGAATGTTATTCAAAATAATATCATACATATCTAATGCTACTTTGAATGAATCCTCAGAAGTTTTAAGTCTGGAAATATTTTTCAAATCAACCACTTTCCAAATATCCATTAATCCATTTAGAGAATCTAAACGAGTATTTGAATTAGTAAAATTAATAATTCTGAAAATATATGAATCCCAATTTTCATCAGTCATTTCATCCGAGAGTAAAGCTTTATCAACTACTTTAGCTCTAAAGTATTTTTCATACAGTGAGTGGTAGTAACCTTTATATCCAGGCGAGTTGCTGAAAATGTGAAAATCAATTCGTCTATCTTCGACGAAGTTTAATAAATTTTTAATATGGATTTTAGAATCCATTTCACTATAACCTTTAGTAAAGGCTCTATCCAAATATTCTTTTGGGATATTAACATTGAGTTGTTTTAAGAAATCAAAATCACTTAATAGAATATGACTACCTTCGTGAAGTGCTAACCCAACAGTTGAATCAAATAATTTATCATCAAGTTTTGCTGAGATAGTAACTTCCTTACCATCAGTATAAGAATCACCCGAAGTATTAAATGTAACTTTAATATCTTTACCAGTTACGATACTAACGAAGTTTCCAATAGCTCGTCTATACGAGGCTAATGCAATTAAATCAACACCCCTTTTCTTCTTTTCTTCTTCATCAAAGATTGAACCCGTATTAGAATTCCAATCATCTTCCATCCAAAAAGAACTAAAGTTATTTTTTTTATTTAGATTTTTAACACTATATTTTTCACGAAGTGCCATTGGGTTAAATAATTTCATTTTTTCCTTTTTTATTTCCTTATCATTTCTCATTACGTTGTAATATACGAAGAATTTTTGTTAAAGTCAAGCTTTATTTTCAATTCTTTTATTAAATCTTCGGTGCATTTGATTTAATGCCTTACGTTGTGTAACCGATAAACTACCGCTTTTATAAACTTGCCTCTCCATTTCATTTAAGAATTCTTCCGACCTGACTTCGTAAATTGAGTAGTATTTTGCCTCATATAACTCTCGCTTAATCATTCGTATTTTAGCAACCGATTCTTCTATGTAGTTTAATCGAGCTTCACGGGACTTTGGGTCGTTTTCTTCTGTGAAATTTCTCATTACATCGTAATATACAACATAATAGTTATAATTGTCAAGCCTTTTTTATTTTTCTAACATACTATACTGTAATTCTTCAAAATCTTTTTCATACCACCTGTTAATTATAGATATACTTTCATCCGAATAAACATCTTTTACTTCAAGTGATTCTTTTGACTTATTATTGTGAGGTATATCAAATGACAAATCCATATTTAATTCATCACATAACTTATTAATATCGTTATTAAAATTTTCAAATCTTATTTGATAATCTGAATGTAGTTTTTTCTTATGTGAATACCACCAAGTCTGTGGTAACATTTCCCACTTAGATTTAAAATTTCTATCATACCATTTAAGGAATTCTAAAAATGATTGTTGAGCGTAATGTATAGAACGCATTTGTGGATGTTTATTATAATAAGATGGGGTTCTATAATAAGTGTACCATGATAATGCTCGCTCGTATGGATTACGTATTATAGTTATTACTTTATAATCTTTACATTCTGGGAAAGATGCTACAAAAGATTTTAATGGTTGATGAGTATATTTCTTTTTAGTGCCAAATGGTTTTTGCCACTCTACATCACCATGCGTGGAATATAAAATATTTTTAAATGTGGTTCCCGCATTCTTAGGAATGTGAATAAATAATAACTGACGTTTATGATTTACTAACATTAATTTAATTCAGGTTTTAATTCATCACAATTACAAAGTTTAAATGTTAAAATTGCTCCTTCACTATCATCATTTTCTGTGAAGTTTGATAAATAACACGTATCCGTATTCATTCTATTTAATAGTGGTTGAATTTGTTTATCGGAATTACATCTAATGTAAATATATTTCCCACCTGTACTTACCATTATTTCGTTATCCCATTTATTATAAATTTTATTCATCACTATTTAAAACATCTGTAATAGCCTTTGATATATTTACTGCCAAATTTCTATTAAAGGATATACCTTTTTTGGTTGGTTTATATTCACCATCTTTATCTTTATACCACACTCGTAAATCAACTAACTTATGTCCTTCATATTCTTTTAACTGAACGCGGATTACTTCTGTTTTATTTTTTTGTATTTCTTTCATTTCTTTTTCTTCTTCTTTTTAGATTTCCCGGCAGTAGTTTCTGCTTTTTTATCTGGAGCACTGTACCCTGATTTCTTATAATCGGTTTGATAAAATCCACTACCTTTAAAATGAAATGCAGATTTAGATATTTTCTTTTTCATTATCTCTGCTGATCCTGTGGCATCTGGATTATAACAACACTTAGGACATAGTGGATTTGGATCATTCATCCCCTGTAATATTTCTTTTTCTAATCCACACGTGGGACATTTATATTCATATATTGGCATTATAATTTCTCATTACATTTTATCTATTGCATTAGATGACATTAATAATATTATACCGAGTGCTAAAATTAATGATACCCATATTTTAATTCCAGGAATTTCATGTAGAACAATACCAGTCATAGTACCAAACACTATTGTGGCTATCCCAAATCCCAATGGTCTAATTGCCCAATATGACCCGAAATATTCATAGGAGAATCTCGTTGAAAAATAAAATAATAATGAAACTGGTATTCCCCCTAATACCACCCACCAAATTGATTTACCAAACTCCCATCTAAATTGAGCGTTCATATGAAACCAAGCAATAAGATTTCCCACAAAGGAAAATAATATAGCAACTATTAATTTACTATGAGGGGCTAATGACTTCCACAATTTTACTTTCCTTCACTTGAGTTAATTCCCACTGATTCGGGTTGGTGCTCATGATTTCATTTATTTTAGTTTCAACATAACTAACACTGTCACCTTCAACTAAAAGTCTATCTCGTAGAATTTTAATCTTAGCTCCATTTTTAGTTGGTACTTCCATATCTATTTTTACATACGCTTCGTAGTATTTTCCCATTTTATAACCTCTTGTTTATTATTGTAATTTAATATTCTTCACCATATAAAGAATACTTTTTAATTGGTTCTGGTTTCTCTTTACCATCTTCCAAATGAACTTCTCCCTTACCCGCATCTATAAAAAATTGAGTAAGTCCAGTTTCCATAAAAACTGAATTCAATGCTTCTGTTAAACTTATATAAATTTGATCGTTATCTGATTCTACACCTGTCCACCGATCTCCAGGTGGAACTCGTTGTAATACTAACTGTTTCATACTCCAAATACCTCTCTAAATGTTTTCCATTTAATCTTATCTTTATTTTTTCTCTCTACTGCTCTATGGGTTGCTTCTGATTTTGTTTTTTCTTTATGACATACCCTACACAATGTTTGTAAATTATCCATCTTCCAATATGAATAATCTAACTCCGTAATATCTTTTCCTTTCTGTTCTACTAATGGTCGTATATGATCTACATCCCATTTACGGCTTATAGTTCCACACCAGACACAGTATCCATTATCTCTATCACGCACTTTAGCTCTTGTTTCTTTTGTGTGATAGATAAACATATATTCTTCAACACAATCTGAATGCCATGACATTTTTTTATTAACCGAATCATCACTATTCATTATCATATTACCACACCACCTGCATTGTCCTTTTATTTTAGTATAGTATGATTTAGGTTTTGGTGGAAATCTATAAGTGTCTGATTCGTTCTTCTGTTCCTTTTTCCCAAATGTTTTTTTATGTTTTTTTGACCAACGACTTAATGGCATATATGTTATGAGTTACCTATTATGATTCCCTGATTTATTAATTCGTCAGAGCCCATTTCCCACAATCCCGTTAGTAACATATCTAGCGTGTCATCATCCATTTGATACGCTTGACCATTCAATACATCTATCTTAATAAGATTGAATAATTCTTTATCAAGGTCTAAAATTAATTCATCTATTATTAAATTCTTATCCATCAACTACTCCCATTAGTAATTTCTAACATCTTGTCTCGCCATTGTTTATTCAATTTAGTTTCAACCTCTGATAATGTTTTCGCTAAATTGTTAATTACTATTTTAGATTTGTGAGCGATAAATAAACCACCCACAAATAATCCTAAAATAAAAATTCCTATATATAATAAATATTCCATTATTTTTTCTTTGGTCTATGCCACTGTTGATCTGTGCCGATAGGCGATTGTTCTAACATAAAAGTATGTGTAACATATTGATTCATTATTAACGCACACATAGATACACTTGATTTTTGATGAATTATATGAGAGCACCTAGATAATAACATTGTCTCCATTAATATTTCATCTCCGGCTTCTTTGGGGGTTTTAAATCCCGCAGTGTACCAATTACCCTTACCGTTAATTGAAGTTCCCTTATAATTTTTTTGACGACGTAACGGTAAATGTAAAACATTATCTAATCCATTAAATTCTTTTTTAAATTTTACTAATGCTTCGTGTGTATCTGACGCTATGTATATCTTTGTAATAAAATTATCATTTAAATATTTTTTTGTCTCAACAATATAATCTTGAATACTCAGACCATATTTAGTGGTATCAGTTCCTCGTATTTGAACACCCAGTACCCGTTCATTTTTCATATTTGTTTTCCAAAAATCTTCTACAGTATTAACTATATCTTCTCGTATTTTAATATACTTTTTAAATATACCATTCAAGTCCTTCCTCGTTTCTGTAAAATATTTCATCCACTCATTCAATATGACTTTCATATCATACCCAGCTACAGGTAGAAGAAATCGTTCAGTATGAATATTTTTTATTTTACTAATATCTTCACTTCCCGAATACACTGGAGCAAAATAGTAATTCCAAATGTTGTCCCCATATTTTTCATCATGTAACCAAAATTGTTTACCACTTAAATCTACATAGGGTATATAAGCATTTTCATCACACCATTTTAAATTATTTAACACTTGAAGTAGATATGACATCAGTCCCCTAAGATGTGGGTCTTTAGCATTAATTCTTAATATTTTTAATTCACTCATTTAAATATTCTTCCCTATATTAATATGTGGAGGGGAGGGGGTTCGGTGAAAGGAGTAAAGCCGCCCCCTCCCCAACCAAGTGACTGTCAACACACGATAGTCACTAAATAAATTATTTATTTTTAAATTTACAATCATATTTTTTTGTTTCATACTATATATTAATAAAGAGTATAGTTACTGGTAACAAAGGGAGTTATATATAAAGAAACTGGTACTATACATTGTTCCAACCCAATACACATATACCAATCAATAACAATATAACTGATATAGAAGATACTATAAAAGAATATTGATTTTGTCGTTTACCTTGCATTGAATTCATACACTATACCTAATTAATTATTCCAACACTATCAGGTAATTTATCTGGATTAAATTTTCTATGTCTCTTTTTAGATTTGATAACAGTATTAGATTCCGTTGTTATATCTACATTATTATTATATGTGACTTTTAAATTATCTTCCCTACCATCTCTATACAGGAGCTGTAATTTATTTGAATCCTTGGTTCCTATTTTATTATACTTAGTAACTTTTTCTTTCAAGTGATTCAACCATTTTATATCTTCTGATTTTGCTCTAGCCATGGACCAAGCTATCTTTTTCATTATTGTTGGTACTTCTTTAACTGACATTTATTATTACTTTCTTATTTGTTATTTGTTATTAAACGGATGTAAAGTTTTTAAACTATCTATTATTATTGTATATCTAGTTTCACCACTAATATTCCCGGCTCCATGATATACATTCGTGTCTTGATAATACATATCGCCAATTTTCCAATCAACTTGTGTGTCGCCTGTATGAAAAAATTGTCCAATGGTTCTATCATTAAGAAATATCACATATCTATTAAAATCTTCTTTGGTTGTATTCTTATATATTGATTGTTGATATAAAAATAAATCATAATGTAATGGTGAACATTCCCCTGGATATTGTATTAATAAATTACAACCATATTTAGTAAACCCTAAACTATCTATAAAATCAATAATCTCTTTAGGTAAATCTTCTTTAAATATATGTCGAGAAAATGGAGCTATCCCATACTTTGTTGTGGTGTGTTCATTAAATAATTTCTCATATGTTCGATATGATTCTGATGGTTGTATTTGTAGTAGATTATTAGAGGCATCATTTATGAATGCCACCTTTTCTATATCTACATCTTTAAGTAATTCTTTTATATCAAATGGTACTTTTTTATTTCCTAAAAACTTAGTTTTCATTATTAAATTACTCCCAGAGTTTTCAGTATTAAATTAATACCAGTTTGATGTCCCCCATATATCTTTTCCCAACAATCTAAACATAATTGTCCGACACCTTCTATATATCCCAATCGTTGATCTATATGGTATTCTTTATCATATAGAGTTTCACAATCACAACTTACACATGCATCTTTCATTTCAAATCTCCCTATTTGTCGAATGGCGATACCATTATATTCTTAAAACCTCTAACAACCTTAGTTAAGAACCTGTTTTCTTTAACGGAGTGCTTTGCTGTTTTCTTTACTGATTTTTTGGTATATAAATCTTCTTTAATTACTTTTTTATTCCCAAAGAAATTTCGGGACATTACTTATCCCACCTATAATATCTATAGGATTGGGAAGTTGTTTCTGTTGCATAAGTTACAATTATTTTATATACCATCTTCATCCTTTAATATATTCATTATTTCATTCATCCAACCATCTTGTGTTTTGGATTTTAAATCCATAGCCCACCAACCCATTCCATTGCCGGGTGGATGTACTTCTTCACCAACTTCTTCAAACATAAATGGCCTTCCATTTACATATGATGTATAAATTTTACTTGACGTTCCCGGATAACCACCAGAAAAATATTCTTTACCATTCATACCCAACCAATTATTTTTACAATTATTAGTTCCAAGTAAATATGATTTAGCCTCTTTATTAACTGAACCTTTAGGCACTATTAATACTGAATCTTGTTCGAATATCTTTCCGAGTTTTTTTAAATCTTTTAATAAATTACCTTTATCATCTTTATCCACAATGAAGAATGAAAGTTCCTTTGAAGATTTCCCGCCTTCTGGATACTTACCAATAAGTTTAGTTACTCCATATCCCATACCTAATAACTTAGCAAGTAATTTCTGATTGCGAGCCTTATTAATCTTGTTTGTATATTTTTCACCTTCACCACAATCTGCGGCATTTCTAAAAGCCGTCATGGCTCCACAATCATGCTTCTCGTTGTGTGACCAAACTCTGGATAAACTTGATTCATTTATTACATTTTCCACTACTTGTTCTCCCAGCATATCAAGACTATAACTATGTCCAATTATTTTATTTTTAGAAGTAGAGATAAAGTTTATTCTGAATTGAACTTTCTTTCCGTTGGTTTCATACTTTACCCAATTAATAAGGGCCTTCTTTTCTCGTGAACCCCACTTCCAAGTTTCGGCAACCCAAGCACCTTCTCTGGGTCTGAACCTTGTTCGTATCCAACCCTTCTTTACAATGTCGGTCAGTATCTCAACACGAGCCTTGCCTTCTTGTTTTGGAAACTTCTCATCATACTTGTCGTAAAGTTTCTCCATCTCCTCAACTGTGGTGTTAAACAATTTTGGTTTCCTTGCTACAAACTCAATGTGAGTATCTGGAACCACATAGACTTTACCACTTGGATTTACCCAATGTGCTTTAGTATTTCCACCACGAGTGGCATCTTTGAAATCACTCCAACCTTCTACAATGTCTGCTATGTTTTTGTATTTATTTTCCTGCTTCATGTGCCTCTTCCGCTGATTTATCAACTAAATCTTCTTTCTTAGCTGCTTTCTCTTTAGCCATTTCTTCTTCAAAGTTCTTTTTCTTTCCACCCTCATATGCATAAGCGTGGCCTTCATTAATTAGAATGTCATTAATACTTACCAAACCATCAGAACTTTTATCAACACCTTCTGATACTGCGTGTCCTACTGCATCTGGTGATACAAAGATTTCTCCCAATACTCTACCGAATTTACCCGTACCGTGAGATACAATCTTAAATACGCCAGCCTCTAATAATTCTTTGTTACGAGCTTTAGCTAATAGACCTTTTTTCTTTTCATCTAAATCTCTTGTTCTACTTTCCCAAGTATCAATTCCCATGTATCTAATTCTTTTTTTAATTTTTAAATACTCGCTTACCAAAAAAAGTATTCTTTGCACTCTCTAATATAACGGTAAGCTTCTCTAAGTCTTTATGTAGTGAATCTACTTTATCATATAAATCACCAATCTCTTTTTTAATATCATTTGAATTTTTAGCTACCAATCCTTCTATTGCTATATGACTATTATTTATATCGACTGTAAGTGATTCCGATATATCTGACACTGTGCCCTGTAGTTCAATAGACAACTCCACCATTTTAACATTAGTCTCATCTAACTTTCGCTGGTAATCTAATAGAAAAGAATCCAGCGTTTCATCAGCTACTTGTCCTGATTGTATAACTTGATCTAAAAAATTAATGTCATCTAAAATTAAATTCAACTCTTTTATATAATGCCGTACTGTAGATGGATCAGTAACTTTCCTAAATACATCTATATCATCACTAATATGTTTAAACTCTACTAATAACTCATCTGTATAATTATCAAATGATTTAGTAGCGTAATATAACCCACCATAAAATCCACCTACACCAATGACTACTATTATACATGCGACGATTACCTTACTGAGTAACGATGGTTTTTTATATAGCAAGTCCTTCATACTTACTGGTTCCATAATTTTTGTTTCCTACTGTTGTTTATTGTAGCTCGGCGTTGGCAAGTAATTGTTCATATGTGAATGTTTCTTTACTATCTTCTACTATGATATTAGCTGGAGTTAATGATTCAAAAAAATTGAGTACCCACTCATAATCTTGATTGTTGTACGCAATCAGAATATCCATAATATCTTTTTCTGTAATTATATATTTATATTCTGGTATTGGATATTTCATTAAGACAATATTTTTATTACTTCGGTCTTTGAGATACCACCAACGAATCTATCTACTTCAACCCCATCTTCAAATATAACCGTGCACGGAACAGACCTAACACTCATTGATTGTGCTATTGATTGATTATCATCTACATCTATAAACTCTATGGAATATCCATCACGAGACAATTCTTCCATTATAGGTTTAAATGCTTTACATGGTTGACACCAAGTCGCCGTAAAATACTTTGCTGTTTTCATGAATTGAACTCCCTTACTTACTTTACTTATAAATAGTAATTACTATTCTTAAATTAAATTATTTTTCATTTACTGAATTTATCACTCACTTCGTATGTACAGCTTGACCTGCTTGGTCTAACTTACTCCACCAATCTTCAGTTAATAATTGTTTTAGTTTAATCACTTTTTATCTCCAATAGGGGTTTCATAATCTAACGAATAATCTGTTCCACCATATTTATCCCAACTTGCAAGTGATTCTAAATAATCAGAATACTTGCCTCCTATATTCGTAACCTTTTTAATTACTTGCAACATTTGAGTTTTATTTTTATCTAAATCTTTATATGGATCGTCTGCTTGTGGAAATACTACTTGTTCATATTGTCCTTTTTCGTACCACGGTTCAGGTTTATTTTTGTTAATTCCTAATGTTCGTGTTCTGTATGCACCTGTCCAACCTGTGTCTGGTTCTCCAGCATCTGCCCCACCAGTAGAACCGATATTATTAGACACTTCCCGTAATAAATCCATCAACTTTATCATTTGTTTAACTCCTAATTAAATTCTATAATAAATAGAATATATATATGAAATATTATGTATGTTTTCTATTATTCCACATCAACTTATCTGCACACTTAAGGTGAAAAACAATCTCTTACTTCACAAAAAATCTAAAAATCTTACTTTGACATTCTATCAGCACATTCCATAGCAACCCAACTATCTGGTTTCAAAACCCCTTCAAACCCCATACCCATACAATATCCAAGACACTGTTTAATCATTTCGTAACTTCCGAAATTCGGATCAGAATTAATATCAAGGTGGATTTCTTTTATATTATAACCAATGCTTTCTAATATAGGATTTATGAATAATGCAGCTTCTACTGCACCATAAGTTTCCTTAAATAATCTTTGCTGTATTGATATATTTTTATCCACAACCTTTATATTTTTATAATAACCACGACCACCTTTACCTTCCATTAGCATTACTAATGCTATTGTATATGTAGTTGTATCGTATCGCTTCATAGAGTCTCCGCCAATATAGAACGATAAATTATGTTCGTCTCTAATACTTGCTATATCGGTAAGTAGTGTTGTTTCTATATCTGTTACTTGTTCACC
>JACKQG010000953.1_pt1 | contig 40732 bp, 29 predicted proteins | sample 8237621 | NCBI WGS metagenome assembly JACKQG01 (sample SAMN15677084, study PRJNA649215) | marine metagenome | biome: marine; feature: Black Sea; material: saline water; isolation source: suspended particulate matter (SPM) from the Black Sea western gyre | collected 2013-06-09/2013-06-10 | depth... | reverse complement strand
GATCCGTTCGGTGCTCCTGCAGCGCCTGCCGGTGCTGACCCGACGGCGATGCCTGCCGAACCGGCCGCACCCGCTGCTGGTGCAGATCCCTTTGGCGCTCCTGCCGCTGGCGTAGACCCTGTTGGCGTTCCCGCGGTCGCGCCTGCTGCTGGCGCAGATCCATTTGGCGCACCCGCGGAACCGGCCGTCCCCGCCGCTGGTGCTGATCCCTTTGGCGCGCCTGTAGAACCCGCTGCACCTGCGGCTGGAGGTGCCGACCCGTCTGGCGCCGCGGCGAAACCAGTCGCATCGCCAGCAGTAGCTGATCCGTTCGGTGCCCCGGCGAGCAAACCGCCAGCGGTCAGCGACAATGAACTTCTAGGTGGAGCGGACCCATTTGGAGCACCGGCCAAATCTACACCGGCTGGCGGCACCGCGGACCCATTTGGCGGCGGCGCGCCGGCAGCGAAGCCCGCCGACGCAGACGTCGACCCGTTCGCCGACGATCCGGAAGAGAAAAGCTGAGAATTCGCATCGGCCGCAAAGCTGACACCTCAGAGCGCTCACGTCGCGGCCCTTATTGCTCCAGCCGTTGTTTGAGCGACACGAGAATGTCGTACATGGCCTGCAGGTACTCGCCGGCCTCTTCAAGCGGCGTAACGTTGGGTGGGCTAATCCTGATCACCTTCCCGGCCAGCGGCCCCAGCAGGTGGATCGCTCGTCCTTGTTCGTCACCCAAGTAGCAGCCCTCGACACACGCATTGGCGACCTCGTTCGGAGCATGCGAGCCGATGGCGTCGCATTCAATGCCCCAGACACACCCTTCGCCGCGCACGTGCTTGATCACGCCGGTCTCTTTCAGCCGTGATAATCCTGATTCCAGTACCTTTGACAGCGCTAGGCCGCGTTCCACCACGTCCGTGTTTTCGAATTCGTCCAGCGTCGCGAGTACGGCGGCACTGGACAGCGGATTGGCACTCCACGTGTCCGAGCCCTCGCCATAGGTGAGCGAGCCGAACACGTCCGCACGGCCGACGGCGGCACTGACCGGCACGCCGTTGCCCATCCCTTTGCCCAGGCAGACGATATCCGGTTCCACGCCGTAATGTGTGAACGCATACATCGGACCGGTTCGCCCAAAATTCGCTTGAATCTCGTCCAGGATGAACAGAATGTCGTGCTCGTGGCAAAACCGGTCCAGAAGCTGCATGTATTCGGGTTGCGGATGGAAGGATCCGCCCCCGCCCAGATACGGCTCGGTTATCAAGCAGCATATCCGCTCGCCGTATTGGCCATACAATTCATCCAGTTCGCGCTGGTACGGAGCCAGGTCGATTGGCTGCTTTCGCCGTTCGACATCGCAACATTCGTCGGTGGGGAAGCTGATGAAGCGAACTCGCGGATCGCGTTCCGGATCGTCCTCGCTGCCGGTAGTCGCGCCGGCAAGTCCCTTCTTGCCGTGGAATCCGCCGCGCGTCGCCAGGATCATGTCGCTGCCATCGCGCCACGACATGCTGGCCCAAAGCGATTTCTGGATCGCTTCGCTTCCGCTGGCGGCCCACAGGATCTGCTCCATGCGGCCGCCGCCCGGCTGGCTCCGAAGGTTCTGCAGCAACCGCCCGTTCGCCTCGATCTCCAGCGGCGTGGTAGCATTGTAGGAAGTCAGCGGTACAGCCCGACAGAAGTCGCTTTCCTGCTCGATCGCATCCAGCCCCATGTAACCGAGCACGCGTTGCCACCAACGCGTCGGGTTGTGGCCCAGATTGGCCACCAGCACTCCGGAACTGAAATCCGCCAGCTTACGGCCTTCCGGCGTCCAGTGGTACGAGCCCGCGCTCGCGGCCAGCACTGCCAACGATGGCGTGTAAGTTCGTTGCGTCAAGGGCTCCGTCTCCAGCAGATACCGACGCGCCTCGTTCGATTGTTCTTCGCCGGGATGTCGTACGACGTTTGACGGTAGAGCGTTCTTTGTTTCGGTCATATTGGTCATCAGTCAATAGTGTTGGTGATTGGTCATCCGTGCAAGCTACGTCCGCAATCGAACGCCAGGTGACGGGGCGTATTCGATCAGCGCCGGCTGGCCGTCCCGAGCTATCGACAGCCGGGCAGCCTCCGTCACTAGTTCGTTAATCGAACTGTTCGACGGCGTGGCAAGGATCCCTCGATCATCGATTTCCAAAAGTACACGCTGTCGCGCGGCCAACGCTTCCTGACCTGCCAGGCCGTCCGCCGCAGCGTTGACTCTCTTGGCGCCCAGTATCAGGCCTTCGATCGACTCGAACCCGTAGCCGACCGGCTTCAGTCCGTCGCCCTCCCAGGGTACCATCCGGAAATAGTCGGGACTGACGAACCGGAACATGGTGCCCGCCTGTCGGTCCACGTACCCATGACGCACGCCGCGGTACTGATCGTCGTGCTTGAGGATGGCCCCGCAGTCGTCGCCTTCGCAGTACATTACCAAGCACTGGTCGTTGGTGCCAGCCGCCTCGTCCGGATAGCCGAGGCCGTCTGTGATGCTCAGCAAAGCTCCGTTTTCCCACACCACGCGGCCCTGGGCCCACATGTAGCCGACGTTGCCATTGGGAAACGTGCCCTCGACGCCCCGAACCGATACCTCGACCGGCCTAAGGCCGGTGATAAAGTACACGAGGTCGACGTAGTGGCAACCGACGTATGTAAACGGGTCGCTATTCTCCTTGGTGAACCAATTCTGGAAGTTCGAGTGGCGGTAGTAGTACGGCTCGATCATCTTGGCCTCGCCGCAACGGAATTCGCCGAAACGTCCCGCACGATACAACCCTCGGGCATCGAGCGCGCGGCGGTCAAATCGCTTGTGGTACTCGACGCCGACAAAACGCCCTTTAGCTGACGCAAGCTCCTCGATCTCCGCCGCCTCGGCGTACGTGGGCACCAGTGGTTTCACGGCCAGCACGTGCTGATCGTTCTCCAAAGCCAAGCGGACCACCGGGTCGTGAAAGTGATCGGGAACAGCTACAACGACCATGTTGCCCGGTGGAAGCGAAGCGATCACTTCCTTGAACAGGTCCGGGTGCATCTGGTCCGGAGGAACGTCGAGCGACGGATACGGCTCGAAGCCCTGGCCCGGAAATGCGTCGGCGAATCGTTTGGATTCGGCCAACACGGCCAGAGGAGCCGAATTCAGCGCACATATCTTGATCGCGCCGATCACGTCTTGTCGCTGCAGTTGGTACAGCGACGGCAGGATCTGGTCCTGCGTGATCATTCCGCCGCCGACGATGACGATATCCAGTTTTTCGCTCTGCGTGTTCATGTGACTAAGCCAGTATTTCGCGGATTGTGTGTTCCAGATTGCGTCCTGGGAGACCCCATCGTTTAACCGCAAGCCGGAGGCGTGCGCGTTCGGCCAGGCGCGCACGCCTCCGGCTTGCGGTCAAACGACGCAGAAGTTTCGCCTGTAATCCTAACGAACCGAGCCGTGGTTTTCCAGCACACGTTTCCGGGGCGCTCTAGCTCGATCCTGCTTCGTCGGGCCTGTACCACACGCAAACCGTAATGTGCTGCCCGCGACTGTCCCGGTTGCTTTCGGACTGCGTGATTGAAGCAATCTTGCCCTCGGTACTCGCCAGCCACTCGTTGATAATGCCCTCAAGTTCGGTATCGGCAACCGTCGAGCCTTGTCCGCTGATGTGGGTGAAAAACTTCACTCGCTCTTTCATGTCTTGTCCTCAAACGTTGCGATATTCAACGGGCCTAACGCTTCCAACCATGGTACGTCCTTTGGTCCGCGTTTGCCAACGGGGCGTCTACCGTTGCGGCCGGTTCTCGAGCGGCTGCCATTTGCGAGGCAGCGGTATGATCCTCTGGCCGATCTGCGCCCCGTAATGAGTGACAACGCCTCCCAGGCTGACGCCATCGCCCAACAAGCCGCCAACCCGAGTGCTGATCCCGGCGCCGGAACCGGGGGTGGACGTGCGCCGACTGCCGGCTCGCCGTATCCGCTCGAAGAACGCGATCGCCGCGTCCTGCTGCGTCGTTCTGCCCGTGCCCGAGTCGGCCGTTCGTTTCAACACGAAATCCACGCTGTAGGCATCCAGGAGTTTCGGAAGCAGCGATGAAGCCAGATCCGACCGCCCGAAGAAATCAGCGCCCACAGCGCGACCGCTATCGACGAAGATGAATCCCACACTGTCCCTGGGTACTTCCGGCGTGATCTTGGCGCGAACGTCCCCAAGTTTCGCCCTTACGGTCGTCGACTTGAGCGCAAGCTCCAGGCTGCCGGTTCGGTTTTCTGCGCCCAACGCTCGGTTATTGCCGGCCACTTCCGACCAGATGCGCGATTGGTCAGCCCCGCGGCGCAGCTCTTTGTGGATGGACTGCGGCAGCAACGCCCCACCGGCGTCCAGTTGCGACTTGCCTTGCCACCGATGTGCTTCAACGCAGTAGACGCTCACGTCGATGCGCTGGCCCGGTGCCAGAACCACGTCCTGGCGCATGGTCCGAGTCTGCTTGCCGCCCGAGAGCAATTCACCCGACATGATGAAAACGTGATCGCCACGACTGCGATTCTCGGCGGTAACGACCGGCACTTGTCCGCCGCCGCCTTTTTCCGTCACCACCAGGTCGCCCCGCGACAGTGCTTGGTCCATCGTCAACCACCCGGCGCGTAGTCGTTCGCCGCCGCGTACCCTCACGGGAAAGACGGCCAGACGGCGATACACGATCGGTGCGTAAATCTCGACGTTGTCCAGGTATCGCGCTAACTCGGGCACGTGCCCCCCGCCCGGATAGACGATCTCTGGATGCTGACCTCGCAATATCGCCGGCTGGTGGACCAGCGCGGTGCCAACCGCGGAAAAAGCCACAAAGACAAGCCATTTTGTCGACATCGCCGCCATTTTCTGCCCCCCTCTTTTACAGCGTTCCGAACCCAGTCGAACCTTTTATGCGATTCCATAATCCACTTACTAGACGATTTGGTGTATCATTAGGTTTGGCAGACTTGTTTTCTGTCAGCACCGTCTCCGAAACGGGACCGGTTGCGAACGAAATGTGCCTGAATCTCTTCGAGAACGACTTGTCGCGCGTACCGCGGGACGCCGTCGGAAATGGGCGTCCCGAGGCACGAAGCTCATCTCTCCGCAAGGCCAATAAGCCTCCACGCCGCTCTACGCGATCGTGCTCTCGTACGTCCTCATTGTGCACCATTTGTCGCGATTCGTCACGCATTCACGGAAAGGGGTGACCGATGGATTCCTTCAACACCAGTGAATTGAGAAAGTTGACACTAGATCAAGAAGGGCCGTGCATCACGATTTTTCTGTCCACCCATGCTGCAGGGCATGACGGCCAGCAGGATGCACTGCGGCTGAAAAACCTGGTCGGGCAAGCTGAACGAGAACTCACCGAGCAGGGCCTCCGCGCCCCGGACGCCAAGAAGCTGTTGGACCCGGTGCGCCAGTTGCCCAAGGAACCTGGCTTCTGGGAAAAGCGTAGCAACGGTTTGGCCATATTCATCTCGCAAGGCGTGTTTGACCGCTTCCGGATTCCGTTGGAGTTGGACGAGACGGTGATCGTTAATCGACGATTCCAAGTTAAGCCTCTATTGCCCTTACTTGGCTCCAACGACCGATACTTCGTCCTTGCTTTCAGCCAGAATCGAGTTCGTTTTTTCAAGGGAAGCCGGTTCGGTCTCGACGAAATGACAATCGACGGCATGCCCAAGGATATGGACCAAGCACTGAACCTGGACGGCGCGGACCGCGGATCGCAAGTGCATTCGGCGATGCGCGGCGATCAGGGAAAACAGTCCGCCGTCTTCCACGGTCAAGGCGGTTCGCGCGAGGCGGCCAAAGACGATCTCGCCCAGTACTTCCGCATGATAGACACGGCGCTACGCGATACGCTTCGTGGGCAGCGAGCCCCTCTTTTCCTGGCTGCAGTCCAATATCTGCTGCCGATCTATCGCGAAGTTTCCAGCTACGCGCACATTGCCAAGAAGGAATTGCCGGGCAACCCTGATCATTCGCCCGAGCACGAATTGCACGTCCGGGTTTGGCCTTTGGTCGAATCTTTCGCCGAAGATGCCAGAGAGGCGGCGGCGGCCAAATACCGAAAGCTGGCGGGCACGGGAAAGACATCAGACGATATTCGGCAGATCGTTCCGGCCGCGCACCAAGGGCAAGTCGAAACGCTGTTTGTTGATCGGAGCGATCACCAATGGGGCGTGTTCGAACCGGATACCGGTAAACTGGAACTGCGTTCGCCGCAACAACCGGGAGACGACGATCTACTGGACTACGCGGCCGTGCAAACGCTGCTGCATCGTGGCGGCGTCTACGCCGTCCCGAGCGACCAGTCGCCATCGCCGCCAGCCGCAGCCGTGTTTCGCTACTAGCCACGGTGTAGTACCTTAGCCGTCTGCCCCAGCCCGTTGGAGTTCACGCTTTAGCGTGTCTTCCTGGAGACTGCAGAAACCGGAGCACGCTAAAGCGTGAACTCCAACGGTACTCCGCCCGCATGCGGTTGCGCTTCTCGCGGGGATTATTCAACAACAGACCAGAGGAGCTTGAATGGTGGTAGGGAGGCTATGGACGGCTCTGGGGCCGGGCATCTTGCTGGCCGCGGCCAGCATCGGCGCGTCGCACTTGGTGTTCAGCCCGCAGGCGGGAGCCGCGTACGGGTATCAGTTGCTTTGGCTGGTCGTCGTCAGCCATCTGTTCAAGTACCCCGCATTCGAATTTGGGCCCCGTTACGCGGCAGCCACCGGAAACCATCTGCTCGACGGATATGCCCGTGTGCCGGGCCCAAAGAACTGGGCTCTGATCGTATTCCTCCTCGGCACGTTGGTGCAGGGGATCGGCGTGCTGGCAGCCGTGGTGGGCATCGCCGGCAGTGTGTTGAGCACGTGGACCGATTGGCTCGGCATGGCGCCGATGTCCCTAATCTTGATTGTCGTGGTCGTGTACCTGCTTTTGGCGGGTGGATTCCGGTGGCTGGACCATTTGAACAAGATCATGATGGCCACCCTCGCCTGCGCAACCGCTCTGGCCTTTGTCTCGATCATCCCGGAAATCTCCGCCGTGGAGGCCGGACGCCATTTGATGGTGCCGACACTACCCGCAGGCTCCATCGTGTTGGTGGCGGCTATCCTGAGTTGGATGCCCACGGGAATCGACGTGTCGGTCTGGCACTCGTTCTGGACGATCGAGAAGATGACAACGCTCGCCGAAGCCGATTCGGGGGCGTCGCGCCCTTCGGCGTCCGAACGGCTGAAGACAGCCCTCCTGGACATGCGAGTCGGCTACGCGCTTTCGCTTTGCACGGGGTTGATGTTCGTGATCATGGGAGCCGTCCATCTAACGGGCCAGGGTGGTGACCTGAAAGGGATCAAGTTCGCCGAAGCGCTTTCGACGGCGTACACAGCGTACTTCGGCCGGTGGATGTATCACGTGTTCATGCTCACGGCCTTCTTCGCCATGTTCTCGACCGCATATACGGTCATCGACGGCTTTTCCCGGTCGTTCGCCGAGTGTTGCGCCACGTTGCGCACCGGGGTGTCCACGCACGAGTCGCGTCAGCGTCTGTACCGCGTTTTGTCATCGGCTCATCGTTGCTGGCAGGTGTCATTCTCGTCTCTGTGGCGAATCCTGTGACAATTGCAACCGTTGCGGCTCTCGTCAGCCTAACGACCGCCCCATTGCTGTACACGTTCAATCTCTACTGCGTGCGCCACCACATCGAAGAGCCAGAGCTTCGCCCTTCAACGCTAAACGTCTGCATCGCGTGCGTTGGAATCGTTGCTATGACCGCAGCCTTGGCAATCGCGGTTTACGCCGAATTTGCGCGACGGTGAGTCAACGCACGGAAGAGACGATGCTACGAGCAAGAACGCTCGGATGATGCCGCCCCGGCCGGCGGTGTCAAGACGCGGAATAGGCCGCGCGATACGGTCTTACGCCGGCTGCGAGTACCGTACCGTTTCCGCTCGTCACGTTTCTGCTGATCGTGGACAACCACGCGCTCGCCCCGTCTCGACGATCGCTCGGCAGCGTCTGCCTTGGCTTCGACTTCTTGCAGTCGATTCAACAGAACGTTGATCTGATCGCCCAAGTCTTTCCAAAGGTCATTTCCTCGGAATTGCAGCGGCCGGATCTTCTCGCCGTCCGCGTGGCGGCTTAACGAGCGACGTACGCCACAAATGGGGCCCGCGATGCGACGGCTGAAACGGACAGCGTCCCAGACGATAATCGGCAGCATCGCCACCGACATTCCCAAGATTGGCCAATGCGTTGCGATCACAGTGCCGAAATGCGCAAGGACTGTTTGGTCGGGTTCGGCGAACGTACGCACGGCGGTCAGCAGAATCGCTGCCAGGATCGTGCAGCACGCCCAGCAGAGCAAGAATCGCCTGACGAAGACGCCTCGAACAACGGGGTCAACTAAGAGCTTCTTTGGGCTGGAATCGCGCACGGGTTGCCTCCCAAAAGTGCCAAGTACAGGCAATGGCTAGACAACCATAGGACAGAGACTGCGCTTGGCAAGCGCAATCTGAACGGTGGCCGAGAAAACGGCCCTTGTCGAAAGCCGGCCGGCTCCGGAGTCCCGCGCGTAAGTCCTTACCGGGTGCCCAGTTACCAAGTCGCTGTCAATCGGCCTTGGCCAATAGCAGTTCCAGATAACTGAGCTGCTCGGAGCCGGTTAGACCAAGTTCGTCGGCCAGTGATTGGATCTTCGGCTTGGCGACATCCAACGATTCTTCGTCGGCATTGAGTTCCAATTCGACGAAGTCGCCAAGATCGCCAACCTGATCCAGGGCGACTTCGATTTCCGCATCTTGCCAGGCGATGTGGGCGTTTCGCCGTCGCTTTCGCACTACGGCGACTGGTGCAAAGCCCAACGCCCCCAGGAGCGAGCCCCACTGTTCTGCCTGCCGCTGGCCGTCATGAAGCGGCAGCTCGATTTCCTTTCGGGTCTTGGTAGTCGTGTCGATCTTCGGACCCTTGTAGGTGATGAAGTTGGCGTCGCCCACTTGGCGAATCCGAATCGCCTCGTCCGTCTTGGCGAAATCCCGTGATGGGTGAGCGAAGTAGCGATCCACTTGAACCACCTCGTCGACGAACGTCGCACCGAGCACGCTGAGCCTGTATTCGATGTCGGCCAAATCCGCGACAGGGAATTTCTGTTCCACTTCGAATTGCATCTCAGGCATTCCTCGTTGGTAGTGGAGCCTCTGTTGGTTCTTGACTGCGAATCAACCAGATTTCCCGTTTAACCCGAAGGCGAAGGCGACTGCTGAATAAGTCGTGGGGTAAGCTTCCAGCTTGCCAAATACGTAGGCAAGGAAAACGTGGGTATCAACAATGCACAAGGTCGGCAAGCTGGAAGCTTACCCCACTTTGGTTTCCGCTAGCATTTCAGCAGTCGCCTTCGGCTTCGGGTTAAACGACTTCAAATCCTGCAGTGATTGGGAAATCACTCCATTGGCCGTCCTACGATCACGCTGGTACATCGACCCGAAAAGAAAAACGCCCCGCCCGTACCGGCGAGGCGTGGAAATCGGCTCACTTCGATTCGTCAATGGTTCGACTACAGTGGGAACTCCTCTGTCGTGGCCTGGTCCTGGTAGATCGGCATGTGGCGGTAGTACACTTCCAGGATCATGGTCGCCAGCGACGTATTGTAGATGCGACCGCCCCTTTCGGCACCGTGTCCGCCGGTGAAGTACCAGCTTCCTTGTGCCGGACCTGCCTTGTCCTGCTTGTTGACCAGGTAGTCTCGCATTCTCACGTTCCATTTGTCCCAAGGCTCGCCGCCAACCTGACGCATCACCTGCGTCGCGTAGTAGTTGTAGTACATGTCCGTGTTTGATGGTCCGGTGGCACTCAGGTACTCCACGCCATCCTTCAACGCCTGGTTTTCTTTCGTCCAGCCCAGGTACATTCTGCACAGAAGCCCTACAGACGTGGTTGTGGAGCGTTTTGCCGGCGTTGTGTAGCCGTAGTAAGCGCCGCTGCCGGCTTGCACCGAGTCAAGGAACTTGATGGCCCCGCGCACCGTAACGGGGCTAACTTGCAGATACGCCATGTGGCCGCTCTTCAGAGCCATCAACTGCCAGCCGACTACCGACGTGTCGCCAGGGCTACGAGGGCTGTAACGCCAGCCGCCGCCGATGGGATCCTGGGCGTAAGCAATGAAGTTCAGGCAGGCTTGAGCCGGGAGCAACAGCTTCTTGTCGTGCGTCATGGCGTACGCTTCACACAACGCGATCGACGCCAAGCCGTGCGAGTACATGTTGCCGCTGCTCTCGTGCATGCTACCGTCCCGCTTCATGTGGCTCATCAAGTAGCCCAAGCCGCCTGTGACGTTCGCCCTGTAATCGCCTTCCACATGCGTCTGGCCGGCTCCGAGGAATGGTAAGACGCCCATCGCCGTTGCGCCGTTTCGAGCCTTGTCAAAGCTGCCCGTGTGGTCCGCCATGCGAACGCGGGGGTCGTGAGCAAAACGGTGGTCGAAGTTCCAGCCGCCGTCGGGCGTCTGGGCGGCGGCCAGCCATTTCAGGGCTGCCGCCACAGCCGCTTCGCTCTGAGCGTTGCCCCCGAACGCTTTCACGGCGGCGGATCGGGAGGCTGCCGTGCCCCGGCCGGACAGGCCCGTGCCTGTGTGGCTGCCGATTGTCTTCAAGAGATCGTTCTTCGGTGCCGTTTCCTCGCCAAAGTCGACCAAGTCCACCGAGATGGCCGCCGCGTCCAGGTCGTTGGCAACGGCCACTTCCGTCACGTCCTGGGGAATCATGTCGGACATCACGGGCACTGGAACGATGTCCGCGGGCATGTCCGGAGTTTGGACGTCGATCGGGTCGACCAGCTCCTCTTGGAACTCCTCCAGCTCCTCCATTTCTTCTATCGCCGGCCCCGCGGTGATGATATTCTTGATCCTGTCCACGTCGGGTCCGAACGTCAGGATGCCCAAAACCAGTAGCGCGATCGCATGCACCACCATGCTGACGGCCCACGCAGGCATGGCCATGAACAAAAGAAATCTATGGCCGCCGCCTGCGTACTCTTCGTACTCTTCCTCGTCATCGCCTTCGACGTCGGCCTCAACGGCGTGAGCTTCCATTGCCTGTTGCTGTTGTTCTGCAGTCATGATTTCCTCTGCTCCAACGAGCCCCTTTCACAAGAGACTAAGATGTTATCCGATAACAGCTTCGAGTATAGCTAACTTAACTGATCACCGCCCAAACGCAAGCATAAATCGCTGGACATTACCCCCGCATGGGGGAGTAAAGTCAGCGCAACGATTCCAGCCTTTATTCGAGCATGGATTTGAGGATTATTCCACACTCGGCTGGGGGTCAAGGCATTTCTCGATACGCCACTGTCCGAAGTGCCCGGCTTTGGGGTAAACTGAGCAGTCGGCTCGGATCTCAATGGGGAAGGGTGGTGTCGGGTGCCGCCATCATTGGACTATCACGTTTTGGCACGCAACCCGACACCTGACCCCAAAACCATCGTCTTTAATACACCACGAATAAGCCTTTATGGAGCGAATCGGAATATGGTACAAAAGAAGGGTGGGAAGAGTAAGAAGAAGGCGGAGACGGTATTCTTGGTCTGTGAAGAAACGGGGGACCACAACTACAGCCTCCGTCGAAAGTCGGGAGGCGACAAGCTGCGTTTGAAGAAATACAGCCCTCGTCTTCGCCGGCATACTTGGCACGCCGAGAAGAAGAAATAGCCCAGGCGGCCTAGGTCAGGAGCGTCATGGACAAACGCTGGCGCATCCATCCGCACGATGCGGCTGATATCGCCCGACTCCAGCACAGCGCCGGTGTGTCGCCGGTGGTGGCTCAGTTATTGATTTGCCGCGGTGTTCGAGATCCCGATGCGGCCCGCATGTTCGTCGATGCCAAGCTGACTGGCCTGCGCGACCCGGAGCTGCTGCCCGGCGTCAGCGAGGCGGCTGACCGCGTTCACGCTGCGGTCCAGCAGAAACGGCGAATCATCATCTACGGCGATTACGACGCCGACGGGATGACAGCCACCGGTCTGCTGTTCTCGTGCCTCCGTCTGCTGGGTGCGGACATTGGCTACTATGTCCCGAACCGTCTGGACGAAGGATACGGGCTGAATCAGGAGGCGCTTCGAAAGCTGGCGAACCGCGGTGCCTCGATGGTCGTTACGGTGGACTGTGGGATCGGCAGCTTCGACGAAGCCGAAACGGCCCGCGAGCTTGGTCTGGAGTTGATCGTCACCGATCACCACCAACTGGCGGATCGCTTGCCGGAGGCTGCTGCCGTGGTGCATCCTAGCCTACCGGGCGGGGGATATCCGTTCGAGGGTTTGTGCGGGGCCGGCGTGGCGTTCAAGTTGGCGTGGGCCGTGTGCCAGCGAGCAAGTCAATCGAAGAAGGTCAGCCCGGCGATGCGCGAGTTCCTGCTCAGCGCAGTCGGCCTGGCGGCTCTAGGCACGGTTGCCGACGTAGTTCCGTTGGTGGACGAGAACCGAATCCTGGTGCGACACGGACTGGTCAGTCTGCGCGAACGGCCGGTTCCCGGAATCGCGGCATTGCTGAAGATCACGAAACTGGATCAGAAACCGCAACTCGGCGGCGAGGATATCGCATTTACCCTTGCTCCGCGACTGAACGCTGCCGGCCGCCTGGGACAAGCCCAGTTGGGTGTCGAACTGGTCACGACGCAATCATCCGACCGCGCACAAGCTCTAGCCGAGTATATTCACGAGTTGAACGGCACCAGGGACAGCCTGGAACGCCGCGTGTACCTGGCGGCCAACAAACTGGCAAAAGAACAATTCGATCCCGAAGCCGATCCGGCCTTGGTACTGGCCGGCGTCGATTGGCATCCGGGCGTGATCGGCATCGTCGCGGGACGTTTGGCCGAAAAGTACCATCGGCCCGTCGTTGTGATTTCGTGGGATCAAGCCGCCACGAAACCCGGTGTGGGCTCGGCTCGCACGGCCGCCGGCCTGAATCTGTTCGAGGCGCTCACGGCATCAAGCGAGCACCTCCTGTCGCACGGCGGCCATGCCCAGGCAGCGGGTTTGAGGATCCAGGAATCCAAACTGGATGCGTTTCGGGCTGATTTCTGCGAGCATATCGCCGGTGTGGTGACTGACGAAGACCGTATTCCCGTTGTGCACATTGACGCGGAAGCTCCGTTGAGCCAATTGACGCTGAACACAGTCCAGGAGATCGAGCAACTAGCGCCGTTCGGTTACGGCAACCCAAGGCCGATTCTGTGTGCCAGCGGCGTCGGTTTGGCCGAGCCGCCACGGCGCATCGGCAGCAGCGAACGCCACCTGTCTCTCAAGGTGCAGCAACACGGCGTCACGCTTCGGGCCGTGGCTTTTGGGCAAGGCGAAGCGGCTGACGAGTTGGCGAAGATCGACGGGCCCTTGGACATCGCCTTTCGGCCGGTGATCAACGAATTCCGCGGCCGCCGCAGCGTCGAGATGCATCTGGTGGATTGGCGGCTGGCCGAAGCTCCAGCGGTGGTGGCCAAATGAACGCACCACGCTTTCTCTTTGTCGTTTGTCAGGTGGGCTCGGAACGCGCACTCAAAGCCGAGTTGGCTCGCCAGTGGCCCGAGTTCCGCTTTGCCTTTTCCCGTCCTGGTTTCGCCACCTTCCGACTCCCGGAGGACCACGGGCTGCGCGATGATTTTGATCTGCAGTCGGTCTTCGCACGCACCTTCGGCTTCTCGCTGGGCGAGGTTACAGGCCAGACTGCGGAGGAGATCGCTGAATCGCTTTGGACACTGGTGGGCGACCGCACAGTCGACCACCTACACGTTTGGCAGCGCGATCTCGGCGTTCCGGGCGAACGGGGCTTCGAACCGGGCGTGACACCGCTGGCTGCAGAGATAGCCAAGATCATTGTCGACCGGCGACCTCCGGCTTCGACGGAAAGTCTACTGCCGGTGAACCTTGTCGCGAATTCGGGCAGCCACATTCTGGATTGCGTCTTGGTCGACCCGAACCAATGGTGGATCGGTTTCCATCGGGCCCGGGCGCTGCCGACGCGATGGCCCGGTGGAACGCCCAAGATCGACCTGCCACCGAACGCCGTCTCGCGAGCGCATCTGAAAATGCGCGAAGCCTTGCTATGGTCGCGTTTGCCGGTGTCGCGCGGAGACCGTTGCGTCGAAATCGGAAGCTCGCCTGGCGGATCTTGCCAAGCCTTGCTGGACCACGGGCTGATCGTCACGGGCATCGACCCGGCCGACATGGACGATGCCCTGATTGCGCATCCCAATTTCACCCACGTCAAAGCCCGCGGTGCGGACCTGAAACGTCGCGAGTTCCGCGGCGCGAAGTGGCTGACGGCCGATTCGAACGTGGCACCGAAACACACCCTGGACACGGTCGAGCACATCGTCACGAACCGACAAGTCAATGTCCGCGGCATGTTACTGACGCTTAAACTACCGGACTGGAAACTGGCCGAGGCCATTCCCGAGTATCTCGATCGCGTCCGGTCGTGGGGGTACGGGTACGTCCGCGCACGGCAATTGGCGTACAATCGCCAAGAGATTTGCGTAGCCGCCCTTCGTCGTCGCGCCATGCGACGCGAACCGGCAAGGAAGGAGAATCCGGCGCGGAGCGAAAAGTAATCTGAAACACCCGCGCAACGAAACTGGGGCCTTGATCATAACCTCGGGAAATGGTGGCGGCGCTAGCATGTGGGGCACGTTTCTAACGTGCCGTACCTCACCAACTTAGAGACATTGGCACGTTAGAAACGTGCCCCACATTCACGAAGCTACGATCAAGGCCCAAACTGGGCGGCGATGAATGATCGGCGGATTTCCTGCACATGAACCCCACGCACCGCTACATGCAGCTCCGCTGCCCGCAATGCTCTGCAGTGTCACTGTGCGGAACGGATGACATGCTGGCACGCCTGCGCCGGTTGGGGATGCTGCGGCGGGAAAAGGAGCCAGACGTCGCGCTGGTACTTGAACTGTTCCGCTCGGCCGCGTGTCGGTTCGATTGCCCCGAGTGCGGGCGAACGGGGATGTCGGCCGTACCTGTCGATGGCGACGATGACGAGGAACAGTGGGCCGGGCAGCGCAGATGCAAGTCGCGCGGCACGGCGATCCCCAAAGAACGCGTCGAATTGTTACCTGACGTCCGCCTGTGCGCAGAATGTCAACGCCGCGATGAAACAGGCGCCGACGACGAGCGAGAATTCTGTCCTCGGTGCGGTTCCGTGATGAGGCTGGTTCTGCAGGGCGGCGCGGGAATCTCGCGGTACCAGATGAAGTGTCCCGAGTGCCGCGGTTGAGTCCTCTGCTGGCAGTAAGATCGTCTGGAAAAAGAGAATCGGACGGCAGCATTGCTAGCGAAACCATCCTCGGAAACTGCTATAGGCTGGTTTGCCGTAAACGGGTCTAATCTTTGTAGATATTACAAAGGCAACTGGCCTCGGTTTCCTTGATTCACGCGACGCAGATCATTCCAACGCGAAAATCGCAGGCAACACAATTCATTCGTCTTTGGCTCGGCGTTTGCTTTCCCCACTAGCGTCGAACCATTTGATACGGCTGCAGGACGCGGCCGTCCTTTGACCCAACCGTCAAGAAATGGAGTGAACCAGGAGCATGGAAGCTCGCATCCTTTCGGCCACAATGATTGTGGCATCGACCCTTTCGTTGGGTGCCAGTTATCGGACCCAAAACTTCATCGTAACCGCTCACACCTCTCACCTGGCCCGCGAAATCGGTGACAGTGCGGAGACTTATCGTCAGGACCTGGCGCTCGAATGGCTAGGGCGCGAATTGCCACCATGGCGTAATCCTTGCCCGGTGACCGCGCAAGTTGGATCTCATTTGGGCGCGGGCGGTGCGACCACGTTCACGTTCGAACACGGTCATCCTCTTTTTTGGACCATGAACATCCAGGGCTCTCGCGAACGTCTGTTGGACAGTGTGCTGCCGCACGAGGTTACGCATACCATCTTCGCGACGCATTTCCTCAGGCCGTTGCCGCGGTGGGCAGACGAGGGCGCGTGCACCACCGTCGAACATCAGAGTGAGAAAGCAAAACAGCACAAGCTGCTGTACAGTTTTCTGACCACGGGGCGCGGTATTGCGTTTAGCGACATGTTCGCCATGAAAGAGTACCCGACTGACATCCTTCCGCTGTATTCGCAAGGATACTCGCTTGCTCGCTACCTGATCGCCCAAGGCGGCAAACGCAAGTTCATTCAGTACGTGGGCGATGGCATGAACTCGAGAAACTGGACGGCATCCACGAAGAAGCACTACGGCCACAGCAGTCTGCTCGACTTGCAGACCACCTGGCTCGGCTGGGTGCGCCAAGGCTGTCCCGCGATGGAACCGAAGAGCACGATGGTGGCCCTGAATGACGGCCGGCAAGACGGCGGGCCGAGCCACGACAGCACAATTCAGACAGTACGCCCAACTACGGCCGATCCCGATCAAGTCGCCGCTCACGTCCAGACCGAACCGCCCTCGGACGGCTGGTACGCCCGGCAGCGAGATCTGGCCAGAAGCGTGCATGCACCGAACGCACCGGCCCCGCGCGTTGCGGCTCCGTCGCCCGGCAGTCCGATACGCGGTGCCGTAGAGAGCACATCGGCAGTGCACAGCTCGGTCGCACGCCCTCAGTCGATTGGTACGCCGATCCAAACGGTGATACCGACGACAACCGTCCCATACGGCACGCCCTCAATGGTTCCCGTGCCGTTGGCCAGGCCAGCGTCGGCCTTTTCTGTCTCGCCAGTTTCACGCTACTAGCATGAAACGGTGAGACTCCCAGAGCCGCGTCCCCGGGTGCATCGCGTCACTGGCCGAGGCATATGCTCTGACCGACCGAGCGGTCAAAGGTCCTCGTGCATCCGACTCTTGCCCCTGGTCGCCAGTCGCGCGCTGTCCTTGAGGCGTTAGAACTCGGTGCCCGGATACCTGTCTGGCCCCGTGTCGTTCGGCACACGAGTCGGGGGAGTTGTGGTCGTGTTCCACTTGTTGGGCGATTGCCACAGAGGGTTCGCATCGTCGTACGTTCCCAGCGGCGGAGTATTGGGATTGTTGGCGCGCTCGCCGCGAGAACTCATCAAGACAGCATAGACGCGATAGTCTGTGTTGTCAGCCATGAACGTCACGCTGCCATCGCACATCGCCACGTTGAAGCCTCCGGAATGGTCGCTGCTGGGCCGGGCATAGCGGACTTCCAAATTCACGTCCCCTGCTAATGCATTTCTTTTCTGATTCAAGCCGATGAAACCGGCAAAGGTATTGGGATCTTCGGGAAACCACAACATCTGCGAGTGCTGTTGCTGCGGTGCCACCAAGTAACTCTGCGCGTTGACGGTTTCGGCCAACATCAGCGTGTTTGACGTGCCGTCATACTTCGCAATGTCTTCGATGCGACAGTTGTCCGTAATTGGGACGCCTTTGTCGATGAAAACACCGTTTGCGATCCAGTCGAAGTTGTCCGCCGTCCGGTTCGCCCGCCCGCCGTTGACGACGTAGCTGAGCGCCGTCTTCTCGAACCCCGCGGGATAGTTACTGCTCGGCACAAGCCCTGTGATCGCCGTGTGGCGCTGGCTCGGACAGATTAATACGTCCATTTGCGGAAGCTCTGCGGGGATGCTTCCCGTCATGATCTGTTTGTGCAGCGCATTCTGCTCGAGGTACGGCAAGACCGGGTAGACCCAGTTCAGCGTTACAGGGGTAGGAGTAGGGGTACCATTTACATCTACATTGACGACCCTCACGGTTCGCGAGGCCGACAGAAACCCTTTGGCGTTGGCATACTCTGACACAGCGAACGCACACTGCCCGAGATTCCTCACGCAACTCGCTCGATTCGCTGACTCGCGGGCCGCCTGAATCGCAGGCAGCAGAATCGCGGCCAGAACGCCGATGATGCCTATCACCACCAGCAACTCGACAACGGTAAACGCATTGTGACGACGTACAGACATGATGGGCCTCCTCCAGCATGTTCCGGAAAGATGAGAACGCGTAAGAGCTGATAACCTACTCTATTCTTGCACTTTCGAGCGGCTTTGTCGAGTCCGACGTGTTCCTGTTTCGCGGATTATTCCGCTGCTAAGTCCATAGTTGGTACTTTCGCGGCGCTTTCGCCCCATGCGTCCGCGTGTTACCATGGAGTGATAGCCGTTAGCTCCGTTTCTGGCGGCCACGTGCTGGTAGCTTGAGCCCCCGCAAATCGGGTTTACCCGTGACTGTCCCGATGGACGAAGCGTCGAGCTGTGCAGCACTCCACATCTCATCCTCAAAAAGTAACGGGCAGGGCAACTGATTCCCATGCGTTTCATCTATCTGGACTACAACGCGACCACGCCCGTAGCTCCCAGCGTCGTCGAGGCGATGACGCCGTTTTTCTCGGAGCATTACAGCAACCCATCGAGCAACCATGCACTGGGACGCGCGTGCCAGGAGGCGATCGAGGACGCTCGCGGCAAGGTTGCCGCTCTGTTGGGCGCTGATCGTGACGAGGTCGTGTTTACGTCCGGCGGTACCGAGAGTAACAATCTGGCGCTGAAGGGCGTGATGATGCGGGATGCGCCTTCGAGCGACGGTCATCTGATCATCTCTGCGATCGAACACCCGGCGATCATCCAGCCGGCTCGCTTTCTGGAACGATTGGGCTACGACGTTACGGTCGTTGGCTGCGACTCGCAGGGCGTCGTGGATGTCTCGCGGGTCGAAGCGGCGATACGTCCGGACACGCGGTTGGTCAGCATCATGCATGCCAACAACGAGACCGGGGCAATTCAACCGATCGGCGAGGTCGCCGACGTGTGCCACGCGCGAAATGTGCTCTTGCACACGGACGCTGCACAAAGTGTTGGAAAAATCACCACGTTCGCGGACGAGTTGGGTGTCGATCTGCTGTCGGTGGCCGGCCACAAATTCTACGCTCCGAAGGGCGTCGGTGCATTGTACGTGCGCCGCAGCCTCCAGTTGGAGTCGGTCCTGCACGGCGCTGGGCACGAGGGCGGCCTACGGGCAGGGACCGAAAACACGCCAGCCATCGTTGCCCTTGGGCACGCCGCCATGCTCGCCCTGAAAGGCCAGGGAGAAGCCAGTGAGCGGTTGGCAACGCTACGCGACCAGCTTTACTCGCGATTGAGCCAAGTGACTGGCGAACGGATGACGGTGAACAGCCGCCTCGCACATCGGCTACCCAACACACTCAGCGTGAACTTCCTGGATGTTTCCGCGGCGGACTTGCTGACGCGGATTCCGGACCTGTGCGCTTCGACGGGCTCGGCATGTCACAGCGGCGCGACCGGCATGTCGCCCACGCTGGACGCCATGGGAATCACTCCCGAGGAAGCTCGCGGTACCGTTCGCCTGAGCGTTGGCTGGTTCACGTCCGAAGAAGACATCGAACGTGCCGCCGAACTGCTGATTGGGGCTTGGGAGGATTTGACGTAAACGGAGGCCCGAGAATGTTGCGTTACCACTTGGCCCTTTGTGCCGGTGTAATAACCGGTGGTGTTCTCATGGCCTTACCTGCTAGTGCTGAGTCCATCGAAGTGGATTCGGTGCTGCTGGCTTCCATCGAAGAAAGAGAAGTACCGGCGCAGGAAGCGGGCGTGCTCAGCAGGCTCGCCGCTCGCGAAGGCGCCTTCGTGCAGGAAGGTGAGCTTCTGGCTCAGATCGACGACGCGGATGCCCGACTGGAGTTGGCTCGCGCCGAGATCGAATTGGAGAACGCACGTCGCAACGCTCAGAACAACATCAAGGTGCGAGTGTCGAAGAAGGCGGCGGAAGTCGCCGCCGCGGAACTGAAACGCGCGTTGGCTTCTCGCGAACGCTATCCCAAGAGCGTTTCGGAAACCGAGGTGGACCGCCTGCGTCTGGCCGCCGAACACGCCGATCTGCAGGTGGAGCAGGCCGAGTACGAACTCGAGACGGCCCAGTTGGCCCTGCGAGTCAACGAGAACGAAGTGGATCGCGCCAAACATCAGACCGAACGCCGCAGGATCGTGGCACCGATTTCCGGACGTGTCGTGCAGATCTTCCGCCGCAGCGGTGAATGGGTCGAGCCGGGCCAATCCGTCTTGCGTCTGCTCCGCATCGATCGGCTCAAGGCCGTTGGCTTTCTGGACGCAACGCAGTTGACGCGGGATTTGACCGGCCGTCCCGTCAAGCTTCGTGTCAAGCTGGCCGGCGACGAGCCAGTCGAGTTCCCGGGCGAGATCACGTTCGTCCACTCTGAGGTGAACCCGGTGAACGGTCAAGTCGACTTTTGGGCGGAGATCGAGAACCGAGACCTGTTGCTCCGGCCGGGCCTGAAGGCAACGCTGGTTATCGAATGAGCGATGGCCGGTGAGAAGTGACCCATGACGCAGTCCGCAATCGACCGCCCGCTGTCGCTTCGCAAGAGGTCGGATCTTGTGGTTCACCCGCAACGATATGCGGGGCGCAATTATGCGGGCATCAAGGACCCGCTGTCGCTGCGTTACTACCAGCTTCGCGAGGAGGAGTTCTTCGTTCTCGAACAACTGGACGGCCGGCGGTCGGCGGCGGAGATCCAAGCGGCCTTCGACCGAGAGTTTGCGCCACGCAAACTGGGCGTCAACGGACTTCACAACTTCCTGGCGATGCTGCATCGCGAGGGCTTGATCATCGCCGACGCGGAGGGCCAAGGCGCCGGGCTGCTTGAGCGCGCGGGGCGGATACGCCGCCGAGAGCGTTTGGCGGCCTTGGGCGGTTTGCTTGCGATCCGCTTCAGGGGCGTCGATCCGGACGCTCTGCTGGCGTGGCTGTATCCGAAGATCCGCTGGCTGTTTTCCGTCTGGGCAATCGTCGGCGGACTGGCGTTCGCTCTTGCTGCCGCCACGTTGGTCACGGTCGAGTTCGAGGCCGTGCGAGCGAAACTGCCGGAGTTCCACGCATTTTTCTGCCTGGACAACATCGTCTGGTTCCTCTTGGCCATCGCGTTATCGAAGGTCCTGCACGAACTGGGCCACGGATTGACGTGCAAGCACTTTGGTGGGGAATGCCACGAACTGGGCGTCATGCTGCTGGTGTTCACGCCATGCCTGTACGTGAACGTCTCGGATGCCTGGCTCTTGCCGAACAAGTGGCACCGAATTGCCATCAGCGCGGCCGGCATGTTCGTGGAAATCATCTTGGCCGCTGTTTGCACATTCCTATGGTGGTTCAGTGAGCCGGGTCTCCTGAATTCGATTTGCCTGCACTTGATGTTTGTTTGCTCGGTCAGCACCGTGCTTTTCAACGGCAATCCGCTGCTGCGATACGATGGCTACTACATCCTGTCCGATCTCGTGGAAACGCCGAATCTGCGCGAGCGGTCGATTTCGCTGGTTCGCCGCGCCCTCGCCCGATGGTTCTTGGACATGGACTTGGGCATGGAACGCATGTACCCGGATCGCCGTCGCGGCCTGTTGGTGGCGTATGCAATCGGGGCGGTGTTGTATAGATTTGTCATCGTCAGTGCGATACTTTGGTTCTGTTACACTGTGCTGAAACCGTACGGATTACAGGTGCTGGCGCAGGTACTTGGCGTGTTGGTCATCGGCGGCATGTTGCTGACGCCGATCTGGCGCAGCGTCCGTTTCTTCTCGAATCCCGCCCGGAGGCATCAAGTGCAAGGTCGACGATTTGTGCTTGGGGTTGCGGCGATTGCCATTTTGCTAACCCTTGCGTTGTTGATCCCCCTGCCGCACCGCATCGGCGCGCCCGCCGTATTGCAGCCGGAAAACGCCCGACGCGTTTTCGTGTCAGTGCCCGGAATTCTAGTTTCGGCCGTCGAACCGGGAGCGGCAGTCGCCGAAGGCCAGCCACTGGGTCAACTGGAAAACGCAGATCTCGCGATGGAAATTGTTCGGCTTCGTGGGCAGCAGGAAGTGCTTCTCACCGAGTTGGATAGCCTGAAGCGTCGCAGCGCTCACCAGACGCATCTTGGCACGCGCGATCCCGGATCGCAAATCCCCGCAACCGAACAGGCGCTGGCCGACGTGGAACAGCGACTGGAAGAAAGACTGGACGAACAGCAGCGACTCACGCTCGCGGCACCGACCGCCGGTGTCGTCATGCCCGCGCGACACCAGCCAAGCGGCTCCGCATCCGGACAGTTGGAGTCATGGTCGGGCAGCCCCTTGGACGAGAGCAACCGCGGAGCCTACCTGCAGACCGGAACCCTGTTCTGTCTTGTGGGCGATCCCAATCGACTGGAGGCAATGCTGGTCGTCGATCAATCGGACATCGAATTCGTAAGCGTCGGTCAGACGGTACGTCTTCAATTGGACCAACTTGCCGGATGCTACCTCAAAGGCGAAATCACGGAGATATCGAGAATCGACGTAGAAACGGCGCCGCCCGAGTTAGCCGTCGCAGGCAACTTGCCCCTGCAAACCGACGCCGACGGCAACCCACAGTTGGTCGGCGTCTTCTACCAAGTCAACGTGACGCTGGACGAACATGCCCACAAACTCCTGTCCGGCGCCGCTGGGCAAGCCAGAATCCACGCCCCGCCTTTGTCGCTTGGCAGACGACTTCTCCGATACCTCAGCAGTACTTTTCGGCTGCAAGGACCCGGCTAATACTTGATATCGCACCACGGGACGTACCGTTCAGAGTCGACCTTTTGCACGAAACCGGCCGATTGACTACGCTTTAGGTAGGGGAGCAATTCAAACGGTTTGGGCATGAAACACGGTACGTTCACGCTGTCGGCCCTCGCGTCCGCTATGCTGATGCTCGGCATCGGCTACATGCTGCCGGAATCCCGTCCGATCGTGTCAACTCCCACCGCGCCCGTCGACAAACGGATACAACAGGCGCTCGCCGAACCTTCCGCGCTGACCGCTCGGGATCTCCCGCTGCGTGACGTAGTCGCGCGTCTTTCCCATCGTCACCAGATTCCAATTTCCCTGGATTATGCCGCATTAGAAGCTGAGGACGTGACGGGCAAGGAGCCCGTGAGCCTCGATGTGTCGGGGCCGGCTCTGCGTGATCTCTTGAATCTCGTCCTGCGCCAAGTTCATCTGCGCTACGCCGTACGTGACGGCGCTGTCGTGATCACGACGATCGAGGCACGGGAGACTGACGAGCCGAAACTTGTGGGCAAGGTCTATCTACTGCCGCCATCGTTGAGTTCACGATCCGCAGGTGAAGGCGCGTTGGCCGACCTGATCAGGTGCACGATCGCACCACAATGTTGGGCGTGGGTGGGCGGCCCTGGGGAATTACGAGTGATTCCTGGGGCCCTGGTAGTTATCCAAACGCCGGACATCCACGACGAGATCCAATGTCTATTATCCCAATTGGATTCCTGGCAGGAATCCTCAGATCCGGTCTGCCCGGTCTATCTGTCGTCTGGGGACCGAGAACGAACGGCCTTCATCGAAAAGCTCAAGCAGACCGTTGATGTCGAGTTTCACGAAACATCGTTGGGGGACGTTTGCCGCCACCTGAGCGACAAACACGACATTCCTATTGTCATCGACCGGAGGGATCTTGCCGATCTCGGACTCACACTCGACGCTCCGATTACAGTCGATCTGAAGGATGTCCCGTTAGATACGGCGCTGCAGAAGATGCTTGGATCGCTGGATCTGGGCTACTGGCTGTTGGACGGCGGCGTCATCGAGATCATCCAGAGTAGCCATGGCCACGAGTTTCTTACTCGCTCCTATTTTGTGGGCGATCTGATTGGCCCGCGTGGCGACGGTGCGGGCCACGATTTGATCGGGACGCTTACCGATCTTGTCGAACCGCAGGGCTGGGATTTTGTGGGAGGGGCTTCGTCGATCGATCTGGTGGATGGCCAGCTTCTGTTCGTCTGTGCGGAACGTCACCTTCACGAAGAGGTCAAGCAATTCCTGAGCGGACTGCGGGACGTCTCCCATCCCGCCACTTCCCGCGCGGACGGTCTGGGCCGTGTGCAGGCTACACGCAAGGTCGAAGCGACACTTCGACAACCGTCAACGGTGCATTTCGAGAACACTTTGCTAGAAGACGTTGCAGAGTGGATCAGTGATACCTATGAAGTCGAGGCGAGACTCGACCCTCCTATGTCGCCGGAGAGTGCTGACCTTCCGATCACGTGCATGATCGAAGGGCATTCCCTGGAGGAGGCTCTGCGCCAAATCCTTCGTCCTTTGGATCGGGACATTGTGGTACGCGACGGAGTACTTTGGCTCGCCGCCGCGCGGAAACGTACCAACCGCCCGATCCGCAGACTCTACGACGTTGGCCAACTCGTGGATCTCGATTTCGGGTTTCTTGATGAGCGCGCCTTGACGGAGCTAGTCCATGATGCCGCCGGCCGATGGGATTCTGGGAAAGAGGCCGGAGGATGGTGCAACGTGGCAATCCGCGACGGAATACTAATTGCCTACGAGACACGTGATATCCAACGGGCGATTCGCAGAGTCTTGAGCTATCTGATCCAGGATTCGCGGAGGCTGAAACTTGAAGTCGAGGCCGCGGACCACTCACGCGAGGATACGCATGAGCGGCTATTGCAGAGAATCCGAGAGGATTTAGCCATCCCGGTGCCCCCCGACGACGCGGAACCCGATGTTGATACACCGGACCTTGGTATGGGGCTGGGAGGACCTCCATGATTCTCCGGCGCATTCTGAAAAGGCGACGACGTTGGCTGCAGTTCAGTCTTCGGTTCCTGCTGCTGGTCACGACGTTGGCTGCGGTTGTGTGCTGGTGGTTTCTGCGACCGGAGAGCCAAGACCTGGCTTTGGCCGGCGGGGCGATGAAGGTGCGGCAACAGTATCGGCTGGGTGAAGGTGAAAAGCGGATCCGGAGTGGACGGTGGCTGCTGTTCGCCCCGGATGATAGCGTCCGGGCGAAAGGCCGTTATGCGGCCGACCGGCCGCACGGCTGGTGGACGGTCTACCATGAAAACGGCGGCAAAGCTCTCCAGGGACGCTGCTCGCGCGGGGCGCGGATCGGTACTTGGAAGTCTTGGTATGCCACAGGGCAGATCCAGGCCCAGTGGGAATGCGAACGTGGCCAGCAGCCCAAGTGGGACAGCCGCACGACCGAGGTCGGCCCCTCGATCCGGACAGGACCCGTTCGCGTCTGGCGGCCCAACGGACAACTGCGGTTCGAGGGTCAATATGCCAATGACGAAGAGGACGGCACCTGGATCTACTACGATCGCGAAGGACGCAAAACGGCCGAAGGACCGTACCGGCGTGGGCGTCGCCACGGTTTTTGGACCTTCTGGGATGAGCCGGACGGAAAGCCGCGTCGCGTGCCCTTTTCGTTGGGAGGGCCAGTGCAGGATTTGCAGAAGGCGTTGGTGAAAGCGATCGCCGACCTATCGGACGGAGACCTTGCCGAAAAGTTGACGGCCGCGCGGTCGCTTGAACGGTTGGCACCGTTCAGCGTCAGGAAGCTTATTGGAGTCTTGAATTCTAGGGACACTTCGACTCGCCTGTTGGCCGTGCGTGCACTGGGAAGGCTCGGCGAAGAAGCGATGGAGGCGTTGCCGCACATCGAGCGATTACTGACAGACGAAGAGCACCGAATCCGGCTTCATGCGCACTTGGCAGCCCTACTAATCGACCGCCAGCACAGTCGCGACCGCTACGCGTCACTCTCCGAGATGTTGGACCAGTGCGATGTCCGGACCGTCATCGACGTTCTCGGTCACGTCATTCCGGCCGAACATCCCAGCCGCCCGGCGGCCTACCAAAGACTGATCGAACTGGCCGCCGGTGACGACGCGGACCTGCGCGAGGATGCATTGGAGCGTCTGACGCGGCTTGATCTCAGCGGCCTTCCGATGCTTGAAGAGTCGTTGGACGACCGAGATGTCGAGGTGCGATCCGTTGCGCTGGACGTAGTGATCCGATTGCGCCGCGATCTTCCGTACGCCTATAACGAGTCGGGCAACTACACCTTCACCTTGCTTGAAAAGGCGTCGAAGGACTCGGATCCCAAGATTCGCGAACGGGCGTTGGAAGCGATGCCGAAGCGGTTCGGCGGCGGCATGTTCTAGCGACAATCTCAAGAGGCTATGCCAGCATGGGCGGTGGCGAGTCACGGGTTGCGGGCGAGAAGTAGGTCCCGCTTGCCGAGCGGGACTTAGCACTGCTGACAGACCTTGGAATTCCAGGTCCCGCTCGGCAAGCGGGACCTACTTCAAGGGGATCTAATCCAGCACCTTGATGCGCAGGTTGCGGAATTGCACCTTCATCGGTGGACCGGGGTGCATTTGCAGGGCGATTACGCCTCGATGGCATGCCAGTTTGCGGTCGCGGTCGATGGCGTGTGACATGACGACGCCGTTGATCTTCAAGATGATCTCGGGGCCGCGTGCGATGATGTGGTAGTCGTTCCAGTCGTTGGCCTTGATTTGCTTTTGCAGCTCGGCCGTATCACCCAGTCGCTCGACCTTCTTGTTTCCATCCTCGTCGTACACGACCTTCTCGCCGCGCATGGCGACTCCGCCCCGTTGATGCTGGAACAATGCGCCGGTCCACTGCTGGCCAGCCTCCATGTCGGCCTGGTATCCGTTCGTGTCCCACTTGGGCACTTCCCGGCTACGGAATTGGATGCCCGAGTTGCCGCCGACGATACGGTAGGACAACCGCAATTCGAAATCCGCCGGCTGACCGCCACGCCACATCAAGTAATGGTGCTTCACGCACGGTTTCTCCTTGGTGCTTTGACTTGTGATGGTGCCGTCTTCGACCCACCAACCCCCTTCCTTACCTTCCCAGCCGCTCAAGTCGCGGCCGTTGAACATGGACACGAAGCCCTCTTCCTTTTCCTCGGCAAATACGATGCCGCACGATGCGGCAAGGATGACTACTACTGCTGCTGATCTCATTGTTGCTTCTCCCGTGAAGGTGCGTTCAGGAATTCCCATTCTAACAGCCCATCAGCCACACAGGTTGATTTCTGTGCCGTGGGCGCCTATTTTGCTCCCTGCGAGTTACCAAGCAGGGCTCTATTATTCACACTACGTTCGAGGAGACAATATGTTCGAATTCCTGACGTCCGGGCGATTGACCGGCTCGAACGTTTTTGGCGAGTACCCGGCCTTAAGAAAAGCGGGGTTGGAATGAACCCGCCGGACAGGCCGCCGCACACGGCAAACATCTTCTGGCCGTTTACTCGAACGAGCAAGCGAGTCGGCTTGCCGGGACTCTTGTACAGACTGCTCGAGCAAATCGCTCCGGTCACGCGGAGTTCGCCCGGTCGGCGGGCCATCCAGATCGTCTGTCTGGTGCTGTTTCTGTACGCTTTTTTCTACGTGTGCTGGCCTTACTCGAAACACTTTTCCGAGGCCACATTCAGCGACAAAGAACACTTTCCTGTCGAAATTTTCCTGTTGATCGACCCGCTGGCCGGTCTTTCGACGGCGCTCGCCGGGCGGATCGTGAACGTGGCGACTCTCTGGTGGACGGGGGCGATCCTGTTGTTTTGTGTGCTGATCCCTCGGGCATTCTGCGGCTATCTGTGTCCGTTCGGCACGTTGATTGACGGTTTTGATTGGCTGATTGGCAGACACTTCAAACGGTTTCATCTCTCGGCCGCCGGGCCCAGAGGCGGCTGGGTCCACATCAAGTACTATATCCTGACCGGAGTGCTTGTTTCGTCGCTTCTTGGCGTGCTGGCGTCGGGCTTTTTCTCGGCCATTCCGGTGCTAACGCGAGGGCTGCTGTTTACCGGAGCTCGCCTGCAACTGCTCGTGATGAAGGGCCCAGGTCATCTCTCCCCGGCCGGTTGGACGTTGTACCTGTCAGTTATTCTGTTTGCACTATCGTTCCTCGTAAGTCTGCTGGGCCGGCGTTTCTGGTGCCGCTACCTCTGCCCCACGGGGGCGTTGCTGTCGGTGTTCAACTTCTTTCGAGTTGGTGAACGGAAGGTAACGAGCACTTGTACGGGCTGCAAGAAGTGTGTGGAGTTCTGCCCGTTCGATGCCATCAAGGAGGACTTTACCACACGCGCCAGCGACTGCACCTACTGCCAGACGTGTGGTGGTGTTTGCACGACAGGTGCTATCAGCTTCGTTTCCCGGTGGCACCGCCAGAATCTTGAAACGGACAACGATCCGCCGACCGTGCCGCGTCCGGTATCGCGTCGAGCTTTTTTCTTGGGGGCATCAGCAGTGGGGGCTGGATTCGCCGGTCTTTGCCGCTTCGAAGCCGCGAGCAGCGATCCGCACTCCTTCCCGTTGCGGCCACCAGGCAGCGTTCCGGAGCGGGAGTTCCTGGATCTGTGCATTCGTTGCGGCGAGTGCTTCAAAGTGTGTCCCGGCCCAGTGCTGCATGCAGCCGGAGTGGAGTACGGCATCGAGTCGCTATGGACGCCCGTCGTTCGACCCAAGCATGCGGGCTGTCATCAGGACTGCAACTTCTGCACGCAAGTCTGTCCGACCGGAGCGATTCAGCCGTTGGACATCTCCGTCAAGCGAGAAGTCCATATCGGACTGGCAAAGGTAAACACGCAGACATGCCTGCCGTTCCGAGAACAGGACCGCGAGGACTGCGATCTGTGCTATGCCGAGTGTAACCAAGCCGGCTACGATGCAATCGAATTGCGATCGGTGAGCATCGAACTGGATCCACCACCGCCCGAGGGCATGTTCTCCGATATGGAACTTGACGAGATGAGGCGCATCAAGGCACCGTGGGTGGACGCGGACAGATGCGTTGGGTGTGGAATCTGCGAATACCGCTGCCACACAAGGTACGTCAAGCAGGAGAAGAAACTGACAGAAAGCGCGATCGTCGTGTTCACCGAGAACGAACATCGACTGCGCTGCTACCCGGATACCCCCGAGGCACTTCCGAAACCGAATACGCCGCGTGCATCGTAGTAGGGTGGGCCAAGTCTTCGCGGGCCCACCGGACTCTGAGTACTATGTACTGAGTACCGAGTACTGAGCGGTGGGCCCGCGAAGACTTGGCCCACCCTACACCGTACCTGTCCGCTGCGCTAAGGAATCACTTCGCTGCCGTGTGTTAGGGCGCTCAGGTACAGCATCGCCTTCCCGCGTTCGGGCGCGACGGTGATCAGTTTGTGTGTCGCCTCTAACACGTCTCGACGGCTCACCTGACCGGCCAACTTCTCGCCACGAAGCACTGGCAACCGCCGGTAAGGAGTGTGAAGGAAGATGTAAGCCATGCCCAGCAGATCGGTGTCTTCGGTGACGGTATGTGCCACTTTGTCCATGAAGTCTCGCACTTTGTCGGAGAATGGCGTTTCCTGCAGACCCACAACGGCGGCCGGTCCTTTTTCGCGGGCTGACGGCTTCTGACGCCCCACGAGTGCGGTGAAAACCTGTTCGCGGCGCAGCACGTCGCGGCGGCTGACCTGACCGACTACTTTGTCGCCTCGGAGCACCGGCAGTCGGCGATATGCCTTCTTCAGAAAGATCTCCGCACAACTTAGCAGGTCCGTATCCTCCGTGATCGTCGAATCGCGGTCGGTGTGCATAAACGCCCCCACCTCGCTCGACGGCAATTGCTCGTACGCGGTTTGGATCACTACGCTCATGCTGTGCCTCTCGGAGAAAATCCCGAGATAATTGCCCTTGTCATCCACAACGGGAGCGCCGGAGATGCGGTTCTTGAGCAAGCGGCCAATGGCGTCGTACACGTCGTCTGTGGGAGACAAGGTCACCAGTTTGGTCGACATAAAGTCGCTCGCTCGCGGCAGATCGACTGCATTGACACCCTCTGCGGCAGCCAAGCGAGCGGCAAGCGTAAACAGGCTCATGCAGCATTTCTCGGAGAAAACACCGCAGTATTTGGCATCGGCGTCGACCACGGGTGCGCCCGTGATCTCCCTTCGGATCAAGAGCCGAATTGCTCCGAATACGTTGGCATCGGGGCGCACCGTCACCAGCTTGGTGACCATAATGTCCTTGGCGACTTTCGGGGGATGCATGAAAACCCTTCCTTATTGCATGCAGGCGATCTCATGGAGGAACCGGCGAAACGTCACCTCCTTCCCAGCCAATCACAGCGGATTCTACTTGTCTTCCCGTTCTCTTGCCAAGGGTATAACAAACCGAACGGCCCCGAACCACCTGGGCGGCAGACCGTTCTGTTCCCAGTAGGGCTGTGAAAAGGCCGGAATCGGTGTAATCTAGTGGTCCATCAATGGTACACTACCGGCCTGTGTTTCCTGCGGGCGGCAGAGAACAAATTGTGTCAAGCTACGATGGAATAGTCTTCCCCAGCTTCGGCACTGGTATAACCAGAGGATCTGTTTGTCGTCGCTCGGAAGTACGGGGTAGAAGCACTTGGAGGTGAAGCCATGCCGCAGTATCTGTTGGGGATCGACAACGGAAGCACCGTCGTCAAAGCCGCGTTGTTCACCGTGGACGGAAAGGAACTCTCCGTTGCATCTCGGAAGGTGGAACTGCTTGCTCCTCAGCCCGGATATGACGAAGTGGACATGCAGGCATTGTGGCAGATAACGGCCGAGGCAATTCGCGAAACGATCGGCGAAGCAGGCATCAACCCCGGCGACATCGCATGTATCGCTAGCACGGGGCATGGCAACGGCCTCTATCTGGTGGACGCTGACGGAGCGCCGGTTCGGCCGGCAATTCGCGGCTCTGACAGTCGCGCCCGCGAGTACATCGAACGGTGGCTGGCCGACGGCGTGGACGACGCCATCCGCCCTAAGACCATGCAGGCCATCTGGCCGGCGCAGCCGAACGCGCTCTTGGCCTGGATGCGCGATCACGAACCGGAATCGATCGCGCGGGCCAACGCCTTCTTAACGTGCAAGGACTATATCCGTTTGCGGCTGACGGGCGAAACATACCAGGAATTGACGGATATGTCGGGTACGAGCCTGATGAACGTCGGTACGGGCCAGTACGACATGGAAGTCCTGGAAGCGTTCGGCATCGGTGACATGCGCGAGCTTCTTCCGCCGCTCAAGCGGCCTGAAGATATTTGCGGTTCGGTCACGGCCGAAGCCGCCGCGCAGACGGGACTTGCGGCCGGCACGCCGGTAGCGGGCGGTATGTTCGATATCGACGCTTGCGGGTTGGCCTCGGCTTTGGTGGACGAGTCGCAACTGTGCATGATCGTCGGCACGTGGGGCAACAACCAGTACATCTCTCAAACGCCGGTGGTGAGCAAAGACGTGTTCATGACAAGCTGCTATGCGATCCCTGGGTACTACTTGATGCTCGAAGGCAGCGCGACGTCGGCCAGCAACTTGGAGTGGTTCGCCACCGAGTTCTTTGCGGCGGAGCGCCAACAGGCCGCCGATGCCGGGAAGTCCGTATACGACCTGTGCAATCAGCTTGTCGCCGACACCAAACCTGAAGATGCCGGAATCGTCTTCCTACCGTTCTTGTACGGTTCGAACGTGAGTCTTGACGGCAAAGCCTGTTTGATCGGCCTGGACGGATGGCAGTCGCGCGGCCACGTACTCCGAGCGATCTACGAAGGCATCGTGTTTTCGCACAATTGGCATTTGGAGCGATTGCTGCAGTTTCGCTCGGCCCCCAAGCGGATTCGGCTGTCGGGCGGCGCGGCACGCAGCGAGGTTTGGGTGCAGATTTTCGCCGACATCCTGCAGATTCCGATCGATGTTCCAGAGGCGACCGAACTTGGCGCGTTGGGCGCCGCGATCGGAGCCGCGGTTGCTGTGGGCTGTTATCCATCGTACGAGGCGGCCTGCGGGGCGATGGCACGATTTGCGCGGACCTGTGAACCGAATCCTGCCCTGGCCGGTCTCTACGCCGAGAAATACGCGCGATACAAGAAGGTGCTGGACGCCATGGCGCCGATCTGGTCGGAACTGGCTTGGAACAAGCAAGCCTAGTCGGCCAACCTTACGGACACGAAAATGAGTCCGGAACGCAAACTGCGCACGTTTGAAGAATCTACTTCGATCGTCACCGGCGGCGCGTCGGGTATAGGGCTCGCCCTGGGAAAGGCGTTGGCAGCGCGTGGTTCGCAAGTTGTCTTGGCCGACCGCCAACTCGATCTGGCGGAAGAGGCCGCCGATCGTTTGCGGAACGAAGGCGCACGCGTGACAGCCGTAGAGTTGGATGTCCGAGATCTTGCCGCCTTCGAGCGACTTGTCCAGCAGGCCGTGGACGGGCACGGCCGTCTCGACTACCTCTTCAACAATGCCGGAATTGGCATTGCCGGCAATGTCCAACTCCACGAGATCGCGGACTGGTACGAGATGCTGGACGTCAACCTGCGCGGGGTCATTCACGGTGTCCAGGCAGCCTATCCGATCATGGTCAGTCAGGGATTTGGACATATTGTCAACACCGCGTCGATGGCAGGCCTGTTGCCGACACCCGGTTGCGTCGGGTATGCGGCGATTAAGCACGCCGTGGTGGGGCTGTCTGAATCGTTGCGGATCGAGGGGGCCGCGGCGGCAGTCCGCGTCAGCGTCTTGTGTCCCGGAGTGATACGCACGCCCATTCTGGAAGACGGCGGCCGGTATGGCAGGCTATTGCGTCCCATGCCGGTGGAGTTCCAACGTCGGATGTGGAAGCGTTTGCGGCCGATGGACGTAGACCGTTTTGCCGAGAAGGCAATCCGTGCCGTTGCCAAGAACAAGCCGATTATCGTTATTCCCTGGCGTTGGAAGCTTCTTTGGTGGTTCCATCGGCTGTCGCCTTCGCTCTTGTTGCGTCTCGGCCGTTGGCGTTTCGAGTGCCTCACGCGAGAGTTGGAAAGGCTGGAGCGGGCCGAGTCGTCTTGAAATGTGCGTCGGTACGTCGGATCGCCAGTAGGATAGTTGCCGGATTCCCCCCGGCGTCCGATACCGTTTAACCCCGAGCCGAAGGCGACGGCCGCGGCGCACCCAGCGGCTCACAACAGCCGTCGCCTTCGGCTCGGGGTTAAACGAGGGAAACAAGAATCGCGCCGGCCTGTTGACACCGGTGCGGCTCCAATGACAATGACGATCGTGTGAATCATCGAAAGTGTCCAGACAAGGACGGAACAAGAAAACTTCATCCCCAGGAGAAGGTCCACCATGAGCGAAGCCAATAATAATGCCACGTCGCGTCGCGAGTTCATCAAAACCACCGGCGGGATCGCTGCGGCCACGGCTGTGGCCGGCGCGGTCGTCCCGCACGTTCACGCTGCTGAAGACAACACGATTCAAGTGGCTCTGGTCGGCTGTGGCGGCCGAGGAACCGGTGCGGCGTCGCAGGCCCTGTCGGTCAAGAACGGCCCGATCAAACTGGTCGCCATGGGCGACGTCTTCGAGAATCGTCTCACGAAAAGCTACGACGGTCTGAAGGGACGGCACGGCGATCGAGTGGATGTACCCGACGATCGCAAGTTCATCGGTTTCGACGCTTACAAGAAGGCCATGGATTGCCTGAAGCCCGGCGATGTGGCGATCTTCGCCACGCCGCCGGCATTCCGCTGGGTCCATTTCACATATGCGGTCGAAAAAGGCCTGAACGTGTTCATGGAAAAGCCGGTCACGGTCGACGGTCCTTCGACGCGCAAGATACTGGCGCTGGCCGAAAAGGCCAAGGAGAAGAATCTCAAAGTGGGCGTGGGCCTGATGGTTCGCCACTGCCGGGGACGACAAGAACTGAAGAGCCGGATTGACGATGGCGAGATCGGCGACATCATCGCGATTCGCGGCTATCGGATGAGCGGTTGGCGCGGCGCCGGCCCCAAGCCGGAAGGCATAAGCGAACTGCTTTACCAGATCCAGAAATTCCATAGCTTCCTGTGGGGCAGCGGCGGTGTCTACAGCGACTTCTACATCCACCAGATCGACGAATGTTCCTGGATGAAAGGTGCTTGGCCGGTCCAAGCCCACGCCACCGGCGGCCGCCACTATCGCGGCGATGCGGTGGATCAGAATTTCGACAGTTATGCAGTGGAATACACGTATCCTGATGGCACGAAGTTGTTCTACTCCGGTCGAAACATGGCCGGCTGTCCGAACCCCTTCGCCAGCTACGTGCATGGCACCAAGGGTTCCGCCATCGTGTCGACCCATGCCCACGCGCCGGGCAAGGTTCGCACCTTCGAAGGCCAGATTCTGGACGACGCCACCGCACGTGACCCATCGCTGGCCCGCGACAAAGCGAAGATGCTATGGGCCTATCCACAACCGGAACAAAACCCCTACCAGTTGGAATGGGACGATCTGATCGACGCCATCCGCCAGGACCTACCTTACAACGAGGCCAAGCGAGGTGCCGAGGCCAGCCTGGTGACGTCCATGGGACGCATGGCCGCGCACACTGGGCAGATTATCACCTACGATCAGATCCTGAACTGCGAGCACGAGTTTGCGCCCGGCGTCGACAAGCTGACGATGGATTCCGACGCGCCTTTGCAGCTCAAGGAGGACGGCACGTATCCGTCGCCCTTGCCGGGCCTCGTCAAGAATCGGGAGTACTAGTCGTCCCGCTGCACGATCTCAAGTGCCGTCTTCTCATCCTCCGCTATCGGTATCACGAGGCGGAGATTGAGGACGTTCAGCACATCGCGCGCAAAGTCCGACGGCGAGTGGAGCACGAACTTCCCTCCGTGAATGCGAAAGTTCTTTCGGCAGGCCAGAAGCCAGCAGACGCCGGTGGAATCGAGCGTATCGACGTGCCGCATATCCAACACGACTTTACCGCCATAGCAGTCGCTGCCCAGTAACTCTGCAAGCGGATCATCGCGACCGGATAATTCGTCGTGGGCGACCTCGCCGCGCACTTCGACCCGCGTTACGCCACCTTCCTGCGATTGAATGGACAGCCTCATTGCCCCACTCCTCGAAAGAGCCTCATCCGGACGAAAGCCACACGAGAGCGATTAGCAGTATCAACTCGCCTGACGCGACTTGGGCCATTGACGCAGTCTCCTAACGACCGTCGGATCGCCGCCCAGCCGCTGTTAATCATCGTAATGCGCAGGGCATCTTACATCAAGCCAAAGTCTGTTGAACGACTCCCATCCATATTGCCCATTGCATGTCTGCATTACTGAGCACTGGAGTTGTTGCCGCGCTGGGGCTAAGATACGGCTGTAGTGTAGCAGAGACTCGTCAACAACATCTGCGGGGGACTGTACCCCGAGAGATCGTCGATGCGCAAGTCGGTTGGGTATCTATCCGCAGGGATAATCATTGTGGCCGTCGGTGTGTCGGGGGCCTTGTTCATCGCTTTTCGGAAGCCCGATCTTCGTGTCGATACGATCCTCGCCGCCTACAAGGAAAACACGCAATACGGCAGCTTGACCATCCATTATCCGTTTGACCAGACGCTATTTCCACCTGAAATCGTGCCTCCCAATTTTCGCTGGGAGGATAGCCGAAGTGACTCCGACGCGTGGCTCGTCACGATCGAGTTCGGGAACGCGAGCGAGCGCATGAGTGTTCTCAGGCAGAGCATGCAGTGGACGCCTTCAGAGGAAGAGTGGGAGGCCATCAAGAGGCAGTCCCTGGGATCTTCGGCCAAGTTTACGGTTCTCGGCGTCAACCGGGCACGGCAAGAGAAGGTCCTTTCGGGTGCCAGTATTTCCATAAGCACATCGAAACATGAAGTCGGGGCCCCCATCTTTTACCGGGAAGTGAACCTGCCCTTTATTGAGGCCGTCAAAGAGCCTTCTCGCATTCGATGGCGGTTTGGAGTGATCTCTTCGCCAAAGCGACCTCCGATCGTCTTGGAGAAGCTGCCGGTTTGCGGAAACTGTCATTCATTCTCCGCCGACGGCACGATTTTGGGGATGGATGTGGATTATGCCAACGACAAGGGGTCGTATGCGATCCAACGGGTCGAAGAAGAAATGACGCTTGACAGAAGTTGCGTCATGACGTGGAACGACTACAAGAAGGAGGACAAGGAACAGACCTTCGGCCTGCTGTCTCAGGTTTCGCCGGACGGCAAGTACGTAGTGAGCACGGTAAAGGATAGGTCGGTCTTTGTTGCGACCCCGGACCTCGCCTTCTCCCAGTTGTTCTTTCCGATCAAAGGCATCCTTGCCATCTACTCGCGGGAAACGCGAGCCTTCCATGCACTGCCGGGTGCAGATGACAGGCAATTCGTTCACAGCAACGCGACCTGGAGCCCTGACGGGAAATACATCGTCTTTGCCCGGAGCAAAGTGCACCACCTGAAGAACATCGACGATACGACAGCGGCGCTTCTGACGCCGGAACAGTGCGCGGAATTTCTCCGGGGCGGCAAGACCTTCCTCTTCGATCTGTATCGGATCCCATTTAATGATGGAAAGGGAGGTAAGCCAGAGCCGCTGGAGGGGGCCTCCCACAACGGCATGAGCAACTACTTCGCAAAATACTCTCCGGACGGCAAATGGATCATTTTCTGCAAAGCCAGGAGCTTCATGCTGCTCCAGCCAGACAGCGAGCTGTACATCGTCGCGAGCGAGGGAGGCAAGGCGAGAAAGCTCGGATGTAACACCGGTCGGATGAACTCATGGCACAGTTGGTCGCCCAACAGCAGGTGGCTGGTATTCTCCTCGAAGGCCAATTCGCCGTATACGCAGCTTTTTCTCACTCATATTGATGAACAAGGCCGCAGCAGCCCAGCCGTTCTGCTGTCCCAGTTCACCGCTCACGATCGGGCCGCCAACATCCCCGAATTTGTTAACGTAAAGCCTGGTGCGATCAAAAGGATCCGCGAACAATTCGTTGACGATCACTCGTACATGAGAGCCGGGAATTACCCCCTGCAATATGATGATCCTCCCGCTGCAGCACGGGCATACCAGAAGGCGTTGCAGCTCAATCCAAGGAACGCGGACGCGCTGAACAACATGGGGCTCGTCCTGATGGAACAGGAGAAGTTCGAGGAGGCGAGGACCTACATCGCCAAGGCAATCGAGTACCGACCCGACCATAAGGAATCTTACCAGAACCTCGGCATTATCCTCTACAACCAACACAAGTTGCAGGAGGCCGTAGCACAATGGCATGAGGCATTGCGAATCGATCCGAACTACTTCGAGGCGCACGTAACCCTTGGACTGGCCTGTTTGGAGGTTAGCAAGTTCAAGGAGGCGAACGACCATTTCCGCAATGCAATACGGCTAAGCCCAAGCGACCCTTTCATGCAGTATCACGTTGGATTGACATTCTACAAACAGGGAGACCACACCCAAGCTGCCGTCCATTACAGCCTCGCGCTGGAAATCAAACCCGATCACTTTGAGTCGCTTCTGGGCTTGGCGACAATTCGGGCAACAAGCCAGGACTCCGCGTTGCGCGACGGCGAGGAAGCGGTCCAACTTGCCACGAAAGCCTGCAATCTGACGCAATATCAGGATCCGATGGCGATGACTACCCTCTCGGAAGCCTATGCCGAGGCTGGTAGGTTCGCCGACGCCATGTCCGCCGCCCAACGTGCACTACAGATCGCTCGCGAGACCGGAAACGAGGATCTTGCCAATGGCATCCTACAAACGATAGAACGCTACCGGCAGCGCAAGTCCGGCCGTCAGAGCGATCCTCGGTAGCCCTGCGATTTCCCTAACTCGTTGTCAACTAGGGCGGTTGTGGCAATTGCCGCGAGTCCGGGATAGAATAGCGGCGTCGGCGGGACGCCCCGACCTTCGGTACCATCTTGCCCGACACCCGAAACCCGACACCCAAATCCCTTCTCACCGACATCAGTTTCCCGACATCATCAGGAGACAAGGAACAATGGTCACCAACTTGCGCTATGCCGTACTTGTTGCGTGGATCGCGGTACCTTGCTTGGCCATCGCCGAGCAACGTACCGTTCGTATCGAACAGCCCATCCAGCCGCGTGGCACAATCGCCTTGAAGCTCCGTACGAAGCAAGCCTTCGAGAACGGCTCGGCCACCGAACCGGCGACGACCCCATTCCTGAGTATCCCTAATCTGGGAGAAGGGTTCGTGAGGCAGGATAATTCGAGTGTGCGCATCGGCTGGCAATGGAAAGGTATCAAGGGGGCTCCCTACGTCGTACCCCAACTGCCCGAGCTTCCGGGGCCGGATACCTACTTCATTCAGTTCACGTGGGACGCGGAGAAGGGGCTGTTCGACTTCTACGTAAACGGCCATTCGATGCGAAAGGCCGGCGTCGAGTCCGAGCCGTGGACGTTCGCTGCAGCCGCGGAAGAAATCGTCGCTGCCGGCGGACCGGTGGACGTTGGCGATCTGATTGTCCTGCCGAAATACCTTCCGCCCGACGAGGCTCGCCGTCAGGTGCCAAAGGAACTGCTCGGCCGTCACGCTGAGGTGTTCGGCGGCGAGCGCGATGTCCAACCGCTGGCGATCGACGAACGTCGCGGCCGTCTCTTGTACGAAGCCAAGCTGGTCGACGAGCAAGACGTGCGCGACTGGGTGCTCGAAGGGCCCGGCGAGATTTCATTCGAGGACGGATGGATGAAAATGCGGTCGACCCGCCCGGACGCCAAGGGCCCATTGAACGGCCACATTGTACATTGGTGCCCTCGCGATTTCCCCGAACGTTTCGTGGCCGAGTGGGAGATCCAGTTATTGGAGGACATGGGGCTGACGATCGTGTTCTTTGCCGCAAAAGGCGAGAATGGCGAAGATATCTTCGACCCGAATCTGCCGGAACGCGACGGCACATTCGTGCATTACATTCGCCGTTCGGTCAAGAGCTATCACATCTCCTACTACGCCAGCACGCCGAACTATGTGGGACGGCCGACCTCCAACCTGCGCAAGAACAACCGGTTCTATCTCCTGTCGTCAGGCCAGGTCGCCATCCCGGCCGCTTCGAAAGACATCCATCATATCCGCCTGATCAAGGACGGCGCGCACATCCAATTGCAGTGCGACGGCAAGGTGTCGATCGACTTCACAGACCCCGGCGGCGAACGTCACGGCCCCGTGTACGGAGGCGGCAAAATAGGTCACCGCCAGATGCAATGGACGGTCGGACGCTATCGCAACTTCCGTGTGTGGGAACTGCGCCCCGACGAATAAGCGGTCGCCCGAATCAAACTCAAGGCTCGGGCATTATCGCACGATATCCACGAGCCGATCCGTGCCCGCACGCAGCCCTTCGGCATCGGTCGCGGCGATCAGGATTACGTTCTTCTCGACTGCGAATGGGCTCCAGACGAAACTGACGAGGGCTTTTCCACGGGGGCCGGGGTATTTCTCGTCGGCGACTTGAAGAAGCAGTTCGCTGCCCTGCACCGCCCGAACCAGTTCGCTGGTACGGCTGTCGCCCAGCAGGATCAGATGCTCGTCCGCTCGGTACGCCTCTGGCAATTGCGGGACCAGGTGATGTCCGCCTACGTGATGCTGAAGCGAATGCCACGGTCGTCCCCAGCGAGCGCGCACGTCAGGCGTCGCTTTGGTCTTCGTCGGCTTACCGTTGACCGCCTCCCCGCGACGCCTATCATCAACGTACAACTTGCAGCCGGCTTCGTACGCGTCCAATCGTCCGCCCGCCTCGATCACACAACCCCTGCCGGTGACGGTCAACAGCGATCCAGGCTCGTCCCAGCGCCCGGCGACTTCATTGCCCGATTCGTCCTGCAAGCGATGGTGGTTGTAGCCGATGGTTTCGATCGTGGCTCGACGCTTTACCTCCCGGTCGTCCAGCGAACGATCTTTTGGCTCCGGACTGTAGACGTCGAAGTACGGATCCCAAACACGCGGATACGCAGCCTTGTGCCAGGCTACGCTTTCCGGTTTGACCGTGACCGCAATGCCCTTCGACCGCAGCGAGTGGGCCAGGTCCGTCGCAAGGGATCGGTATTCTTCGGCAGCCAAAGCAATTATGATTTGTGGCTTTCCGGCAAGAAAATCCTTGATTGCCTCCCCGTCGAAGACTCGCACGGAAGGCACCGGTTGCGGCGTTGGTCCGGAGGGCACGATTCGGATCGTCGACAACGCTTTGAGATCGGCGACCGAGCTGTGAGTTTCCACCGAGTAATCACCTGCGAGTGCGTTAGCGCCGATCGGCAGCGTCTCTTGGTACAAACCGTCGTCACCGGTCGCTCGATGGATTCGGATGATCTCTTCGCCAGCCGGGTCCGTCACGCGCAGTGTGAATGGCCACGGCATTTTCAAGTTCTTCAGCGTAGCCATAACGCGGAGCGAATGACCAGCGGTCGCCAGAGACAAGTCGATACCCTCCGGTCGACGAGGCGCCACCAGGAAAACTTTCATCTCGCCGGGTTCAAATCGCAGCGTCTGCGGTTCGTTCGGTCCGGCCACCGGCGTCACTCTCGACCAATCGAGCCCTTCGATAGCATAGACAACACGACCGGGCGCGATCCGGTTGAGTCGAACGGTCGTCTCGTAGGGCGCGTAGTTGTAGATGTAGTATTGCGCGTCGTCGGCCAGCGTGGGCAACTGCTCGTGCGCGTTGATCACCAGGTGCATCTCGCCTTCGCCCGCCACGTGACGCTCGCAGCCCAGCCACGTTGTGTCGGCGCGAATGACCGGCTGCGAGCCAGTCTTCGCCATCGCTTCCTTGATTTCCGGCACTACGTTGCGGGCAAAGCTGTCCATGAAGTGGTTGGTCTGGGCGTAGCTGGCATCGCGTTTCGTCTTGAATTGATCCTCCTTCAACACGAAACCGAGGTTCCACCGATAACCGGCGTCTTTGAGATCTGCCTGGGCCGTGACCGCATCGGGAAACTCGACCGTCGTTGTATCGTCGACGACCAGCTTGCCACCGCCGGCGACAAACTGGTCGATCGCCTCCTGTACGTCGTCTGGCATGTCAAACGTCTGGCCGATGATGACAAGCGTCTTGTAGTTCTTCAGAATGCCTTGCGGCAATAGCCGTTCGTGGACGATGTGCGCCGGATACCCGGC
>JACKQG010000952.1_pt1 | contig 40741 bp, 36 predicted proteins | sample 8237621 | NCBI WGS metagenome assembly JACKQG01 (sample SAMN15677084, study PRJNA649215) | marine metagenome | biome: marine; feature: Black Sea; material: saline water; isolation source: suspended particulate matter (SPM) from the Black Sea western gyre | collected 2013-06-09/2013-06-10 | depth... | reverse complement strand
CGCGCGAGGAACTTGAATTTATCGTTGAGGAATTGAATTTGAAAGTGGGAGCCGAATAGCAAATGGAGCTTCGGCTTGGGCTAATCATTTTGGTGAGTGCGATCGGGTGCAGTAAATCCCCCGACCCTGCATCGCCTGCCCCCCCCACACCTTCCCCGGTTGTCACGAAACCCGCTTTTCAATTCCCAACTGAAAACCGCACCCTCCTCCGAGCGAACGGAGAAACTAATTTTTTTGCCCCCACCGGTCCTGGAAAACCGTGGAGCAGCGGCGCATTTGGGTGCGTGCGCAATTCGCGCACCCGCATTCATGAGGGTATTGACATTCTGGCGCTCCACCGGGATGAGCGCAACGAACCGACTGACCTTGTAACCGCGAGCTTTGGCGGCGAAGTGGCTCATCTTAACAACAACATTGCCGCATCGAATTACGGCAAGTACATCGTGTTGCATCACGTGGTTGATGGGTTGCCTGTTTACACACTTTACGCCCACCTCAAAGAAATAGCTGACGAATTGGAAATCGGGCAAACGGTGTCCGGCGGCGACACGCTGGGCATCCTTGGCCGCACCACAAATACTAATGACGGCATCGCCAAAGACCGCGCACATTTGCATTTTGAAATTGGGCTGCAAATTCACACGCAGTTTGAAAGTTGGTTTCGGCACTGGTACAAGGGCGGCAATAATTTCCACGGCGCATGGAATGGAGTCAACCTCCTTGGCTTGGATGTTGCTGAAATTTTACGGCTCGAAGCTGCCGGCAAATTTGATTTGCGACTGTATCTTTCCAAGCAGCCCACGATGTGTCGCGTGCGCATCCATCAACCTCAACTGGAATGGGCCGAACGCTTTCCGAAGTTGGTTGTTCAAACCGTGCAGGCTGAAACGCTTCCGGTGCAAGGTTGGGAAGTGGATTTAAATTTCAATGCCATCCCAATCCGGCTCAAACCATTGTACGCGAAGGGGTTGAAGCAAAAATCTGGCGGCGTGCGTTTTGAATTGCTTGAAGTAATTGATGAGGAGCGACGCAAGCACCCGTGTCGATCGTTGGTATTCAAAAAAGGCGCGCGCTGGGTGCTCACCACCAAAGGTCTTCGTGCGCTGGATTTGTTGGCATGGCAAAACGGTGAATGAATTGCCTCAATCCTTCTACTGCCCGATTAACTCGCGCTTTGGCTTAAATTCTTTAGCCATACGGCGCCCCTCCCTAACCACCGCAGTCGGCAACTCGGCCTCCATCCCGCGCTTATGCCGCGCCGCTTTGGGGTCTCCATTCGCCGTGGCCAGCACAGCCCACATAAACGCTTTCGCGGCACTCTTGGGAACGCCATCGCCATATTGAGTACGCATGATCATCAGTTGCTGCGCTTCAGCGTGGCCCTGCGCAGCGGCGCGTGAAAGATATTCCCCCGCCTTTTTGCTGTCACGCCCCACCTGCCCCTCGCCAACATCATACATGAAGCCTACTAAAAACTGCGCCTCGATATGCCCGTTTCCAGCGGCCATTTCGAGGTACTCCAGGCCTAGTTTGTGTTCCCGTTTGCTATTTCTGAAGTAGTACGAATTGCCAACTTCAAATTGCGCAGTCACATCACCGTCATCAGCCAATTCCTTCAGTTGACCGAATTTGGTTTGGGGCTTCTTGTTGCAAGCGGTGAATGCGAGCAGCACTAAACAACACAGGATACGCATAAGCACACAAATACTCGGTTCAGCAATATTTGGAAAGAGGAAAACCGCTTGCGCCGCGCAATCGCCTGCGGCATCTTCTCCGCGCAATGAACTACCGAATTTCGAAACGTGCTGCATCGCTGTCACCCTCGCTCACGCTCGCCATTACTGCCAAAGCCAAAGCGCTGCGCGCCGCGGGCGAGGATGTGATCGGGCTCGGCGCGGGCGAACCGGATTTTGACACACCCGAGCACATCAAATCTGCCGCCACACAAGCCTTGGCCGACGGATTCACCAAATACACCCCCGCAGCCGGCACGCCTGAATTGCGCGCGGCAGTAGCCCGTAAATTTGAGCGCGAAAACAATCTTCAATACGATCCGCAGCAAATCATCGTTTCCTGTGGCGGCAAGCATTCATGCTATAATGTAATCCTTGCCACCTGCGAGGAAGGTGACGAGGTGATTATCCCTGCGCCTTATTGGCTGAGCTACCCCGAAATGGTCACGCTCGCCGGCGCCACACCGGTGATAGTTGAAACCACTGACACTACCGAATTCAAAGTAACGCCCGATCAACTTCGCGCCGCCATCACGGATCGCACGCGACTGTTTATTTTAAATTCCCCAAGTAACCCGACCGGCAGTGTTTACACACCCGACGAAGTGCGCGCGCTTGGCGATGTGTGCATAGAAAAAGGGGTGCTCATCATGAGCGATGAAATTTATGAAAAACTTCTTTATGGCGATGCCGTCTTCCAAAGCGTCGCCGCATGCTCGCCTGAGCATCAAGCGCACACCATTATCGTACACGGTCTTGCTAAAGCATATTCAATGACCGGCTGGCGGATTGGCTTCACTGCTGCGCCCTTACCGATTGCCAATGCCATCAGTGCCATCCAGAGTCACAGCACCAGCAACCCAACTTCCTTCGCACAATCCGGCGCGGTAGAGGCGCTCGACGGCCCGCAGGATCACCTCGGGGTTTGGATGACCGAGTTTTCCAAACGCCGCGCCTTCGCGCACGAACAGCTCAACGCCATGCCCGGCGTTACTTGCGTGAACGCTCAAGGCGCATTTTACTTGTTCCCAAACATTTCCAGCACCGGCCTGAAATCAGCGGAGTTTTGTGAGCGCCTATTGTCCGAAGCCAAAGTCGCCGCCGTCCCGGGAATTGCCTTTGGCTCTGACGACTATCTCCGCATTAGTTACGCAACCAGCATGGAAAATCTGGAACAAGCACTGAGCCGATTTGCTGCGTTCACCCAGCAAGTGAACGGTGAAAAGTAAGCGACCTGGAATTACAGGCGCTTTGTTAATGCCATTCCGGGTTGAATATCCGCCCCGATTGGTTCCGGCTCAATTCCTTCGGCAAACTGCTTCTCCGCCAATAACCCGATCATCGCGGCGTTGTCAGTGCACAAATCCGGCGAAGCGAGGCGCAGGGTAAATGCATTCTTATCACAGACTACCTGCAACTGTTTTCGAAGCTCACTGTTGCACGCCACTCCGCCGGACAAAGTAAGGCACCGCACGCGTTCACGCTTGGCGGCGCGGATTGTTTTTTTTACCAGCACCTCCACAATTGCTGCTTGAGCACTGGCGCACAGATCAGGGAGCCGAGCGTTATCAGCGGCAAGCTCAGGGTTTTTCTCGAGAAAATATCTGACCGAAGTTTTTAAGCCGCTAAAGCTAAAGTCATCGTTGGGTTGATTGAGCATCGGGCGCGCGAAACTATAGACGGATGGATTGCCGCCGCGCGCAAGCCGGTCAACTTCCGGCCCGCCGGGGTAACCCAAACCCAGTTGCTTGGCGATTTTATCGAAGCACTCGCCGGCGGCATCATCCAGGGTGCTGCCTAAGATTTGATGATCCAACGGTGCCGTCACGTGCACCAATAACGAATGGCCACCGCTAACAATAAGGGAGAGATTGGGCTGAAATCTTCCCCAATCCGCAACCGGAGGTTCACCCGTGAACCACGGTGAATATAAATGTCCCTGCACGTGATTCACGCTCATCAGCGGACAATTCAAAGCATATGCCATTGACTGCGCGGCTTTCCAGCCGACCATTAATGCCGGCGGCAATCCCGGGCCGCGGGTGGCTGCAATGGCGTCTAATTTGCCGGGTTCAAGGTTGGCGCGACGCAATGTTTCGCGGACGACCGGTTGCAAGTTCCGGAGATGTTCGCGCGTGGCCAACTCGGGCACCACACCGCCGTATTCAGCGTGGATTTTGATTTGCGAGGAGACCACCGTGCTCGCCGCACGCCCATCAACGATGACCGCCGCGCTGGTTTCGTCACACGAAGTTTCAATGGCCAACAGCCGCATGAGCGTCAGTTGAGCTTGGCCTTGAGCAATTCCAAAGCTTTGTTCAGCTGAAGATCCACCGTGGCCTCAGCTTGCCTGCGCTCTTCTTCTGGAAGCGTTTCCAGGCCGCCGGGTGAGCGCTGCAGCGCGAGGTGCCCCATTTGCTCGGGAGTCATTTCCACTATGTGATCAGGCGTTATGCCTTTACCGTGAATCGTGCGATGCTTGGGGGTGTAATATTTGGCCGTTGTGAGCCGTAATGCGGAACCGTCATGCAGGGGCAGAATGCTCTGGACGGAGCCTTTCCCAAAGGTCTTCATCCCCACCAATTCTGCGCGGCCCAGATCCTGCAGGCAGCCGGCAACGATCTCGGAGGCACTGGCGCTGCCGCCGTTAACAAGCACCACGATTGGCAGCGTTCGCTGTTTAAACCGGCCGCTCGCTACCAATTTATCAAGCTGTCGTTGTTTCCGTCCTTCAGTAGTAACGACCACCTGCCCCTCGGGCACAAATTTTTCGGCGACATACGCAGACTGAGTCAATAGTCCGCCAGGATTATCGCGCAAATCGAGCACCAGCGCTTTGATTCCTTGTTCTTCCATTTTCACCAAAGCCGCCTCCAACTCGGAAGCGGTTTTTTCAGAAAATCCAGAAAGACGCACATAGCCAATCTGGTGCTTCAGCAGATCGTATTTGCCGCCACCATTTATATCGCGCACACTTTTGGTTTTGATGATTTCGCGTTTGAAGGTGATCGTTAAATTCTTGTCCGCAGAAGGTCGGTAGAATTCCACAACCACTTCTGTGCCGGGCTTTCCTCGCATGACTCCCACGGCATCATTGAGTGTCATTCCTTTTGTAGTTTTCTCGCCGATCTTCATGACGCGATCGCCCGGCATCAATCCGGCCCGACTCCCCGGCGTGTCATCCATAGGCGCCACCACAGTTAGCCAGTTGTCACGCATGCTCACGACCACACCAATGCCGCCAAATTGTTGTATGGTATCTGATTGTAACGCCCCATATTTTTTGGCGTCCATGTATTCGCTGTGGGGATCAAGCGTTTGGATCATTCCGCGCAACGCGCCTTGCACCAAATCTTCATACTCGACTTTATCTTCATCGACGTACTCACGCCGCACGGTTTCCAACACGCGCGTGAATTTTTCCATATTAGCGTACACATCCTTTTTGCCATTCACTTCGGCGCTGGTGGCAAGATGGCGCGCACCTAAGTAAAGATTTACGCCCAACGCAATGGCAAGCATAGTGGTGAAAATTCGCTGTCTCATAAGCCGACAGCCTAGAGCGCGGGGCAAAAATGGCAAGGAGGGTTTATTGACGAAGCAACATTTCGACTAATAATAAGTCGCCCACGGTGGTCACTTTGGGATTGGGCGCGCCACAATCCACCAAGGTCACTGGTTGGCCGATCAATTCACACGCTGAGGTGTCATCTGTAATTTGCGCGTCTTGCGCGCGCACAGCGGCCATTGCTTTGCGCAGCACATCCACCTTGAATAGTTGTGGAGTTTGCACTGCCCACAAATAGGTACGGTCCACGTTCCGGGCAATCCGGCCAGTGCCGTCCGCTTCTTTAATGGTGTCGACCACTTTGTTGGCGGACACTGCCGCCCCACCCTTTTGGGCTGCAGAAATGGTGGTCGTGATTGCCTCATTGGGCGTGCAGGGCCGGGCGCCGTCCTGAATGGCAACCAGCTCGCAATTCGCATGCACCGCGCCTAGTCCGTTGCTTACTGAATCTTGCCGCTCATCGCCGCCAATTACGAAGGAGAATGGTTTATTGAGCGGAAGCCGTTTGCCCAATGCCTCAAATTCGGCGCGCGAATTTTCGCGGATCACAAGCACAATTTCGTCGATTGCCGGATGCGCATCAAAGCGCCGCCAAGTGTGACCGACGATGGGTAGCCCGGCCACCTCAAGGAAAAGTTTGTCCACGCCCATGCGGGTGCCGCTTCCGGCGGCAACGATGACGGCTGAAACCATCCGGCATCCTAACCAGCAGCGGGGCGCCAGTCGAGAATCTTCAACTGTAACGAGCGCTTCCCGCGCCACGTGTTAATGGAAGGTTCCACCGCCAAATCAAATCGACCTTCAGGCAAATCCTTTTCAGTTGCATTCCAACAAATCGCATCAGCCGATGTGTTGCCGTCGGTGACACTCAGCTTGGCGTGTTGTTGTTCTTTTCCCATTCGACGCACGGAGGCATCGAGCTCAAGCTGCGGCACCGAGATTTGCACTGAGTGATTGCCCTGGCCGGTCGGCTGCAATTTATCGAGCGATTGAACTGCAGCAAAGGTCAGCTCGGTGAGTGGTACGATCGCATCAAGGCGTAACGTGGGTATGAGTTCTCTTCCTGTGAACTGTTCTGCCGCCAGTTCATTGAGGCGCACACGAAAGAATTCGAGCTGTTCCGGTTGCAAACTCACACCCGCCGCCATCGCGTGGCCGCCCGCGCGATCAAGAATCCCTTCCGCCTCGCAGATGCGCAATGCGGCGGCGAGGTCGAATCCATCGACGCTCCGACCCGAACCACGCAGTCCATCCGGACTGCCGCCGACGATGACAGCGGGTCGATAGAATTCGCGCATCACTCGTGAAGCCACAATGCCCACAACGCCGATGTGCCAACCAGGATCACCGTGGACAATGGCGTAATCTGTCTCAGGATTGAACTGATTGCGAACCGTATCGATCACTTGACGAGTCATCTCTTTTTCGGCGAGTTGACGTTCACGATTTTGGCGATCGAGCTTGCCGGCCATTTCAGCGGCCGCGCTGGAATCCCTTTCACGCAGTAAATCCAAAGCCGCCGTGGCACTTTCCAAACGGCCTGCAGCGTTAAGGCGCGGACCGATTTGGAATCCCACTTCAAAGCCCCCCATCACACCGGTGATGCCCGCCGCCTTGGCGAGCGCAAGAATACCAGGGCGCTCGGTGCGGTTTAGCTGACGCAAGCCGGCATGGGCGAGAATCCGGTTTTCACGCCTTAACGGGACTATGTCGGCCAGCGTGCCGAGCGCCACAAGATCCAACGCAACGCGGATATCAAACTCAGCAAACTCATCGAATCCTTTTTTGCGACCGGCTTTTACGAGGCCGTGGATGAGCTTGAACGCCAAGCCGGCGGAACACAGCTCGCGAAAATCCGGCTCACCATCAGCGGCAACTTGCGGATTCACCATGGCAACTGCCGGTGGTGGCAGATCCGAAACCTGATGGTGATCGAGCACGATTACGTCGATGCCATTGGTTTTTAAACCGGCAATTACATCCACCGAGGTGGACCCGCAATCTACGGCGAGCAACAAATTGGGTTGATATTTTTTGAGGCAATTGGCCACGCCTTCTTCGGTTAAGCCGTACCCCTCATCTATGCGATGCGGTAAATATGCCTCCACGCTCCAGCCAAGCAATCGTAGGGAATCAAGCAACAATGTCGCGGATGTTACTCCGTCAACATCGTAATCGCCGAACACCACAATGCGCTCGTGACGATCCCGTGCGTCGAACAACCGCTCCACGGCAGCTGGCAAATTAGGGATGTCCTCGGGGGGCGATAAATTTGCCAAACGTGGTTCTAGAAAATTCTTTGCCTCACCATTATCCTCAAGCCCGCGATTAATTAAACATTGGGCGAGGAGATTAGAAACCCCTAACTCACGCGCCAAGGCTGCGGCGGCATCCGAATTATTTCCAGCAACATGCCAATGGTGTTTCATTTTTTATCTTCATTTTTAGCGCGACGCTTCTCCTGCCACGCGCGGGCTTTTTCTTCGAGGAAAGAAAACTTGGCTCCAATTCGCGGAAACCGTTTTTTAAACCCCATCTTTTGCGCGCGCACCCGGGCCGAGCCTTTGGCCAGACACATAATGCCAATCACAATGAACAGAACCCCCTGAAGGATCGGAAGAAACAGCCCCACAATTCCAAGCAGAACAAATGCCCCACCGATAATCAGCCATTTAATTCGCGCCAGTTTCCCCATCGCGCGGATACGTTACTCCGCATCACTGGAATCATCCGAGGCATTTTTTTTGTGCAACAAGGAGGCGAAGATAGACAACAGCAAAATAGAAACCACCACCGCCAGAGGCCCCCAATTGGGAATATGGAAATCTTTCAGCCAAGGTTCGGCGAGCATTTTTGCACCAATAAAAGCGAGGACAAGCGCGAGACCGTATTTGAGGTAGTGAAAAATTTCTATCATTCCCGCAAGCACAAAGTAGAGTGAACGTAAGCCTAAAATTGCGAACATGTTCGAGGTGAACACAATAAACGGATCAGTGGTCACGGCAAAGATCGCGGGGATCGAGTCCACCGCGAAAATCACATCAGTGTATTCAATGGTCACTAACACGATGGCCATCGGCGTGAGCATTCGTTTGCCGTCGACGCGGATGGTGAAATGCTCGCCTTCAAACTGATTGTGTACGGGAAAGAGCTTGCGGGCGAGCTTGACCAGTGGATTGTTTTCCGGATCGACACCGTCATCGTCGTCGTGAAAGAGCATCTTGATGCCAGTAAACAACAGAAATGCGCCGAACGCATAAAGAATCCAATGAAACTTAGTGACCGCCGCTGAACCAACACCAATCATTAAACCGCGCATCACAAGCGCGCCGATGATGCCCCAAAAAAGCACACGATGCTGAAACTCGGGCTTTACTTTGAAGTACGTAAAGATGAGTGCGATAACGAATACGTTGTCCATCGAAAGCGAAAGCTCAAGGATGTAGCCGGTAATAAACTCCATCCGCTTTTCGGCGCCCTCCGCTTTCCCTTCATATAATTCAGGAACTGCAAAAAATGCAAACGCCATTGCCACCGCAAACCACAACGTGCTCCACCCGAGGGCCTCTTTGAAGCCAACCTTGTGCGCCTTGCGATTGAAAAGGCCGAGGTCGAGGGCGAGAATGAACAACACGCCCACTACAAACACTCCGTAATGCCAGGGGGCGATGCCGGCAGCAATCATATCAAACGTTGATGGTTACCGGGTCGGCATCCTGAATGGGCGCCGCCAGTTCGGGCCGCTTGCCTTCGTGCCACCACAGCACAACGGCGCAAGCAATGTAGATTGAGGAATAAGTTCCCGCGATGATGCCCAAGAGGAACATAAAGGCGAAATCATTGATCACCGTGCCGCCGTAGAAATACAATGTAGCCGTCGAAAGCAGCGTGGTGCCCGAGGTGATGATGGTGCGACTGAGAGTTTGGTTCAGCGCAGCATTCATCACATCAGCGAACGTTCCGCGCGTGCCGAGCCGGAGGTTTTCCCGGATGCGATCGAAAATCACAATCGTATCGTTAATTGAGAAACCGATGATGGTGAGAATCGCCGCCACGATCGGAGCGTTCAGCTCGCGTCCGCTGAGGAAAAACAAGCCACCGGTCAAAAGCACATCGTGAAAAACGGCAATGACCGCGCCCACCGCAAAAGAATACTCATACCGGAATGCCACATAAATCAGAATGCCAAACAGCGCCAACACGGTGGCCACGAGCGCGGATTTTTGGATCTCGCCGCTCACGCTCGGCCCCACAAGATCTTTGGAGAGCAACGAGAAATTTGCTTTGGGATGAATCTGGTTCAATTCGTCGATGACCCGTTTTGGGTCGCCGTCTTTGTAACTTACGCGGAGCACTTGATTGCCCGAAGCTTGATCGGTTTGAGGTTGCACCTGCAACCCGGAATCCCCCATGGATAATTTCACGGAAAGCTCGCTCTGCAATTTTTCGGAATTGATTGTGGCTTGGTCGTTATCAAAGCTCATCATCAGACTTTGCCCTCCCGCAAAATCCACACCCATTGTTTTATCCCAGCCGCGGTTAATTACAAAAACCGTGGAAAACAAAATGAGTACCCAAGTGATCCAGACTGCCGGGCTCATCATTGCATTCGCCCGCCGGCTGGTCCCTACTTTATATTTCACAAAACTGATCGCCGGCAGTCCCGCCGTTGGCCGTAGATGCATAGCGCGTTTCGAGCCGTCAGAGCCGATCCATCCGATGTTCAGCAACAAATCCAAAACCAACCGCGTGGCCACCAGCGCGGTGAACATACTGGTGAGAATACCGATGGTGAGCGTGACGCCAAACCCCTGCACAGGGCCTTTGCCCATATAAATCAATATTACCGAGGCAATCAATGTGGTTATGTTGGCATCAAAAATCGTGCCAAACGCTTTTTCGTAGCCGGAGGCAATGGCCACTTTCAAGGATTTGCCCGCCCGTAATTCTTCACGAATACGCTCGAAAATTAGCACGTTTGCGTCCACCGCCATACCAATGGTTAGCACCACACCGGCGATGCCCGGCAAAGTGAGCGTGGCGTCAAACCAACAAAGCACGCCCATCAATATGAGAATATTTAGTGCCAACGCAATATTAGCTACCACGCCACTCAACAAATAATAGACCAGCATAAACACCGCCACGGCGATGAGGCCCCACTTAGCTGCGGCAAATCCTTTGGCCACTGATTCACGCCCGAGTGAAGGATCCACATCCCTTTCCTCGATGATTTCTACCGGTGTTTCGAGAGGGTTTTCCAGCGCGTTGGCAAGTTCGCGCGCTTCATCAAAGGTAAAGTCGCCGCTGATTTCCCCGCGGGAATGAATGCGACTGTTGATCGATGGCGCGGAAATCAGTTCGCCGTCCAACACAATGCACAATGCGCGCGGATCATTACCGCTCACCTGATGTTCTTCCGTGATTTTGGCAAATTTGTCCGCTCCTTCGCCATCGAGTTTGAAGCTGATTTTTGCCATCCCGCTGATGGGATCCCGAATTGGACTGGCACCCACGATGTGAACTCCGGAAACACATTTCTCGGGATAAGCATCCATTGTCACCACAAACAAGCTGCGCGTGCGCTTGTTCTCGTCTTCGTCCTTGTATTTGTAAGTTAAGAAATCAGAGCCCGGAACGAAGTCTTCGCCGCTATTCATGGCCGCCTGACTGCGGGCGTGCTCAAGGCGGAATTCCAGTTTGGCAATTTTTTGAATCGTCTCACGCGCTCGATCGCGATCAGCCTTGGAGAGTCCGGGGATTTGAATGATGATATGGTCCGCCGCATCGCTTGAAGAACTTTGAATGATCGGTTCGGAAACTCCGAATTTATCAATCCGTTTGCGAATGGTTTCCATGGCCTGCTCCAAGCGATCCTCGCGTTTGCGCGAATCAACCTTCGCGCCCGTGCTGACAATCCGAACGGTGAACTGAGTACCGCCTCGAAGATCCAGCCCCAACTTTACTTTGCCTGCCGCAATGGATTGCAGCTTGCCGAGGATGTAGCGGTTGGATGCTTTTCGCGCCGTCTCGATTGCTTCAATTTGTTCGGCTTGAGTTGCGCCTTGGGAAATATCCGGTCCCAGTTCCGCGTTGAGCCCCATTTTTTCGCGCGCAACTTTATCGACTTTAAATTCACCTTTTAGGCTGAAATAATTGGTAAGGCTAGCGGCCCCGATTGCCTCTTCCCATTTTTCGAGCGTCAACTCCCCGCCATTCGCCTCTTTTCGCAGCAATGCGGCATTAGCGAGAACCGACTTGAACTCGGAAGATTTTTTCTCAGTGCTATCCGCCAATGAATTGAATACATCCAGCATGTCCCGGCCCTCGGGTGGCAACCATTGGGTGCCAAACCCGATGCTGATGGAGAGTACGAAGAACCAACGCCAGAGCATTGGTCGGTTTTGTGTTTGATTTCGCTCCATGAAATTAGTCCTTATCCGCTTCTTCCCCCACCATCGCTTCCACGGCGGATTTGGCCACTTCCAGCTTGGAATCCCCCGAACGCAGCGTCACGCTTTTCTCTTTCACCGTGACGACTGTCCCGACAATTCCTGCCGCAATCACTTTGTCGCCCGGCTTAAGCGCACTGACCATCGCCTCAAGCTTCTTCCGTTGCTGGCTCTGCGGGCGCAAAATGAGCACGTACATAATGGCAAATAAAGGGCCAAACATGCAGAGCATTTGAATGAGCGCGTCTTTACCAGAAGCAGGGCCGCCGCCTTGCCCCCCGCCCGCCATCGCGAACCAAGCATCACTGATTAGATTTTCCATATTCAAAAATGAGACGGCAAAGACTATTGATAAAGCACCCAATGGCAAGCTTTTCCTGCATAATTCAAGCGAATTTAAGCATTTTTTCGCTGTGCAGCTACACGGGTGCTGGGTGTGTAACGTGCCGCCAAATCACCCCGAAACTTGCCAAAAGTGCCCGCTTCGATGTGTTTGCGAATGTCTGCCATCAACCGCAAATACAACCGCAGATTATGCAAAGTCAGGAGCCGCAACCCCAAAAGTTCATCCACATTTAGCAAATGCCGCACGTAAGCACGGGTGTGGTGCCTGCATGTGAAACAATCGCAACCGGCCTCTATCGGAGTAAAATCTTCCTTATACGCCGCGCCTTTAAGGGCAAATGCACCATCATAAGTAAACGCTGTCCCGTTCCGAGCGAGGCGGGTGGGCAACACACAATCAAAAATATCCACCCCGCGCGCCACCAACTCCACTAACTGCGCGGGTGTGCCGAGGCCCATCGCGTAGCGCGGCTTGTTGGCGGGCAGCATCGGCGCGGTGTGCGCCGCCATCGCGAGCATCTCCGGCTCCGGCTCGCCCACGCTGAGGCCGCCGATGGCGTGGCCGTCAAAATCCAACGCGGTGATATCCGTCGCGCTGCGTTCGCGCAAATCAGCGTGACATCCGCCTTGCACAATCCCAAAAACCAATTGCCCGTCCGCTCGCGGTTGCTCACGGCACTCGGCGGCCCAACGCGCAGTCCGCTCCACGGCGGCCGCCACGCGTTCGTGCTCGGCGGGGTATGGCGGGCAATCGTCAAATACCATCGCGATGTCGCTGCCCAAGTCGCGCTGAATAGACATCGCCTCTTTGGGGCCGAGGAATAATGGCGAGCCGTCGATGTGCGATTGGAACGCCACGCCGTCTTCTTTGATTTTTGCCATTTTCGCTAAACTAAAAACCTGAAACCCGCCGCTGTCGGTAAGGATCGGTTTATCCCAACCCATAAACGCGTGCAACCCGCCCGCGGCACGAATGGTTTCCGGCCCGGGCCGGAGGTTGAGGTGGTAAGTGTTGCCAAGAATAATCTGTGCGCCAAGTTCGTGAAGGTCGCGGGCGTCCAGAGTTTTGACAGTGGCACGCGTTCCCACGGGCATAAACATCGGCGTTTGGATTTCGCCGTGCGCGGTAGTGAGCGTGCCGCGCCGGGCATCGCCATCGGTTTTGTGGAGGGCAAACATTAGGCCAACGCCGCCCGCACGCGGGAAACGGCTTCCCCAACCGGAACGTTTTCGCGGCCACCTTCTTTGCGCAACGTGAATTCCACATTGCCCTCTTTAAGCGAACGCTCACCCACGCTCACGCGGACAGGGATGCCGATGAGTTCGGAGTCTTTAAATTTTACACCGGGGCGCAAATCGCGATCGTCCATCAGCACTTCCAAGCCCGCGGCGGTCAATTCGTCGTAAATTGCCTGGGCGGCTTTCATCACTTCGCCTTCGGGCGCAATATCGAGCACAGTGAGGCAAACCTGCCACGGCGCAACCGCTTTTGGCCAAATGACGCCTTGATCGTCGTTACCACATTCGATGATCGCTTGGAGCGTCCGCGTGACGCCGAGCCCATAACAGCCCATCACGAAAGGATGTCGCTTACCGTCCTCGCCGAGGAAATTTGCATCGAGCGACTCGGCGTATTTGGTGCCGAGCTTGAAAACATGGCCCACCTCGATGGCGCGTTGGATCTTTATCGGCTGGCCGCTTTCGTTCAATTCACCCTCGCGCACTGTGCGGAGATCGGCCCATTGAACATCCGGCAAGTCGCGCGCGACATTGACATTGCGAATGTGAAAGCCATTCTCATTCGCGCCCGTCGTCATTCCGGCCGCGTTGCGCAGTTGTTCATCGGCAAACACAGGGATGCCGTTCACGCCCACCGCACCAAGACTGCCCGGATACGCGCCAAGCGCTGCGTTGATTTCCTCCGCTTCCGCTGCGCGAAAAATGGCCGTCCCCAGTGCGCCGCAAAGTTTCGCCTCATTGATTTGGTCATCGCCCCGCACCAAGGCAATCACCGGTTTATCTTCGGCGATGAATACGAGCGTTTTGATCTGCGCTTCGGCGGCAACATTATACGGCTCGCTCGCGAGATCTTCGATGGTCTTCACCTTTGGCGTGGCGAACTTTTCCAATTCCCCCGTGCACTCAATCGAGGTTGCGACCGTCGCCCCTTGACTGTTTGCCTTCTCAAGATTGGCTGCGTACGAGCCATCTTCGGTGTACGCCACTTCACTTTCACCGGTGGGCGCGGGCACCATAAATTCGTGCGAATGTTTGCCGCCCATTACGCCGGTATCCGCCTCCACAGGGAATGCGGTCACACCGCACCGTTTGAAAACCTGCACGTACGCGTCGTACATTTTTTGATAACTCACCATCGCCGCGTCATCGGAAATATCGAAGCTGTACGCGTCTTTCATAATGAATTCACGCGCACGCATCAGCCCAAAGCGCGGGCGGATTTCATCCCTGAACTTGGTTTGAATCTGGTAAAAATTGATGGGCGCCTGCCGATACGACTGCAATTCCGTTGAGGCCAGCGTGGTGATCACCTCCTCGTGCGTGGGACCGAGCAACCACTCGCGATTTTTGCTATCACGCACTTTGAAGAGCACATCCGCCGCTTGTTCATATCGGCCGCTGGCTTTCCAAATTTCCGGCGGTTGCACAGCGGGCATCAGCACCTCCAGCGCGCCGGCGTGGTCCATCTCCTCCCGGACAATGGCTTCGATCTTGCGAAGCACCCGAATGCCCGACGGCAAAAAAGTGTACAAGCCGCCGGCCAGTTTGCGCACCAAACCGGCGCGCAGCAAAAGTTGATGCGAAGGAATCTCCGCCTCGGCGGGGGCTTCCTTCAATGTGGGTATGAACGTTTCGGTCCAGCGCATCCGCCAGTGATAGCGGAGAGTGGGCGCGACTTCAACCTTGCGCTACTTCACCGTGTTACAAAGGGATGCCATATCCCCAATGCGCACTTCAAGTTTGTCGCCGCTTTCGATGGGGCCCACTCCGCTCGGTGTGCCGGTGAGAATGATGTCACCGGGCAACAGTGTCATATTAGTTGATATGAAACTAACCAAATGATTGCAGTCGAAAATCATTTGGCCGGTGTGTGAATTTTGGCAGAGCTCACCATTTTTGAAAAGTTGTATCGTCAAATTCTTTGGATCAACTTTGGTTTCGATATAAGGCCCGAGCGGTGTGAATGTGTCAAAACTCTTGGCGCGGGCCCATTGGCTTTCGCTTTGTTGAATATCGCGATCGCTAATATCCTGTGCGGCTGTGTAACCAAAGATGTACCGACCCGCTGCCTGAGGGGCGACGTTGCGCACACGCCGGCCGATGACAATCGCCAATTCCGCTTCGAAATCATTGCGGTGACTAGGAAATGGTAAATCAATTTTTGCCCCGTCCGGAATCAGTGAAGTGGGCGCTTTCAACCAAAAGAGTGGCTGTGTGGGCGGCTTCAGGTTGGATTCCCGAGCGTGGTCGGCATAGTTTAGCCCCACAGCAATGACTTTACTCGGCTGCACCGGGGCCAAGGTCTTGATGCTGCGATTAGGCGTGATGGCGCTCTTAACGTAGGAAGGTGAACCGAATACGTCGCCCTTCAACTTGTACAATTTACCGTCAACCACCTTAGCGTAAAATGTGTCATCACCTTTTTGGAATCGTCCGATAGCAGCCATATGGGGGGTTATTAACAGGTAATTCCCAAAACCCGCAAGCCAAAAACATTGAAAATACAATCGAAATTCGCATATTCTGCGGGCCTGAAAATGATCAATAAAAACCGTGTCATACTTTGTTTTGCAGTCTTCCTTTGCCTGCTTGGAGAGGGTTTGGCAACGGAGAAAGAGATCACTTGGAATTCATTCCGCAAGCACCTCGGCTTGAATGTGAAAAACACCACGCTAGTGGAAGTACTCGGCGGCATCCAGCGTGAAACCGGCTGGCAAGTGCGAATGCAACCCGGGCTTAATCGCCCGGTTTCCATAAAATTCAAACCCAAACCTTTGGGCGAAGCACTCCGCCTGCTTTTGGGTGACCTACGGTTTACGCTCATTGCCCGACCCGGTGAGCCCGGAAAACTTGAGGTTCACCTGGACAAAGCAAACATTGAAACCGAGCCAATGGCCGAACCTGTATCCAAACCCAAAATCGCACCCAACCAACTCGCCATCATCTTCCGGCCCGGGCAGGACGCCGCTGCATTGTCCAGGCGATTCAATGCCGACCTGATCGCCTTCATCAAAATCGCCAATGTGGCGCAATTGAAATTCACCGACCCTCGCGCAATGGCCGCCGCCCGCCAAGCAATGGCCGAGCTTGGGGTTACGGAAATCATTGATGACGTCCATTTGTATCCACGCCCAGCCACGCCTGTTCTAGTTGCAGGCGGTGCGGGGGTTTTACCCGTTTCGGTGCGGCCAGAAGAAGTCGACACTATGGGGCAGCTAATTATCGGGTTGATTGATACCGCCGTGCAACCGGCTCAACTTGATCAACCCGGGTTCCTGTTATCACCGCTGTCGATGGCTGGCCCCTTTACTCCTCCAGAACATACCCCCACTCACGGCACCTCAATGGCCGGGATTATTTTACGCGGCTTAGCCAATAAAGATTTGGGAGTGCAAAATAGTCCTGTCCGGGTTCTTCCGGTGGATGTGTTTGGCCCCGGCGACACTGCCAACTCGTTCAATATCGCCAACGGCATTACCGAGGCGGTGAACAACGGGGCTACAATTATCAATCTCAGTCTTGGGGGATATCAAGCCAGCCCGCTCCTCCAGCGCATCATCGCCACCCATCATAAAAATGGGGTGCTCTTTGTCGGGGCCGCCGGCAATGAACCCGTCACTACGCCGCACTTTCCGGCCGCTCACCCGCAAGTGATGGCCGTCACCGCCACGCGCCCCAACGGCGATTTAACGGCCTATGCCAATCGCGGAAACTTCATTGATGTCGCTGCGCGCGGCACGCATCCGGTTCGTTTTGGCAAACGCACCTACGCGATCACCGGAACTTCAGGATCCGCTGCATACGTAAGTGGATTGGCCGCCGGGCTGGCATCGCATCACAAAAAAAAGCCCCGTGAAATTCGGGAATTAATTATTGAAAACCGCCCCTTCATCCCGCCCAAGCCGAAAGCGGAAGAGAAAAATTAACGCCGCCGTTCAATGCGGACTGATACGTGGCGCGTCTCAGGCAAAATAAATTTCTTCACCTCCACGCGCACATAGTCGGGCTGGAATTTCGCGAGCACCAGTGCTGCTGCTTCGTCCGCCAATTTTTCAATTAACCGCCACTCACCGTTCTCGGCCAAATCAGTGAGGGCCATTGCTACGGCGTGGTAGTCGATGGTGGCCTCAATATCGTCACCTACAGCGGCCTTGGCAAAGCATCGGTCCATTTCCACTGTGAGCAATAAACGTTGTGGCACGGCACGTTCCTCATCCGGCACGCCCACGCGCGCGCGCACTTCAAGATCGGCTATGGTGATGACATCACTCATAGGTTGCCACGCGCGAGGGCCATTCTAATCCGGATTGCTCGAACAATTCCTTAAGTTCCCCGAGATGATTTACGATTAGTTCCGGCTCCGATTGCTCTAACTGCTCGCGAGTGTTGTAACCGGTGAGGACCGCACAGGAATGAATGCCGCCAGCGTGCGCCGCATCCACATCATGCTGCATATCGCCGATGAACAGAGTTTCGTCAACCCGCAAATTTTGTTCGGTTAAAATTTCGGTGATGCGTGCGCGCTTATCCATTACGCGTACGTAAGTGTGATCAAAGTCAAACGGGATGCGTGCGGATTGCTCGCGAAAATGGTCAGGGTGAATCGTGCTCAACAAAAAAGTCCGCAGTCCATTGGCTTTACAAAAATCGAAAAACCCCTGTGCGTGTGGAAGGGGTTCGACGGTTTTCTGTTCGTCGATGAAGCTGTGTTTATACCATTGCTCCAACTGCTCCAAAGGCACGCCGGGGGTGACGCGTTCGTAAAACTGATCGAAAGGCAAACTGAATTCCGCGCGAAATTCTTCCAGGCTCATTTCCGGATGCCCGGATTGCGTGAAGGTGTAATTCGTAGCGCGCCATACAGCCGGCAAGTCGTTCACCAAAGTGCCGGACCAATCGAATAACACATTCCGGATCATTCCCCTGCCTTGTCGTCTGATTGATCTTTCTGCTGATCGTCAGATGTTGCGTTGCCCTCTTTGGCTGGTTTGCCCCGCAAATCAATACGCTTGGGCGTTTCAGTTTTCACGGGGCCCCTCTCTGTTTCTGAATCTTTAGCCGACTTGTCACGCAGATTGATTCGCTTATTCGGCGTCTTTTCCTCTACCTCTTTTTCACGAAGCTCAGCCGCGGCAACCATTGCGGCTTTGTCCGCGGGTTTCAGCAAAAAAGCTGCGACTACCGCAGCGATCACCGCGACGGCTGCACAAATAAAATAGGGCAAACGGGTCGACACATCTAACAAACCTAACGCAAACAAGGGGCCAATAATGCGTGCGAGGCTCCCGATGCTTTGAGTAACACCCATGATTTCGCCTTGTTCATTAGGGCCGGCGTTCAGGGAAATCAAACCATACGTTGGCGCTCGGTATACGCTTGAGCTAACGGAGAACAACGCCAGCGCGCCGAGTAACATATAAAGATGCGGCGCCTGCGCCAGAGGCAACCATGCCAAGCTCACACCCAATAGCGCAAGCCCAACAACAATCAACCACTTTTCGCCCAACCAGCTAACTAGTGGCCCAATCAATTTCCCCTGAATAACAGCCCCGAGCAAACCGCAGAAAACGAGCATATAATAAGCAATGGTCCGCGTGTAATCAATGGAGGCGATCTTTCCATTGGACGGCACAAAATGCATTTCTTCATAACTGACCCGCCCACTTTTAGGTGCGGCGACCACATTGGTTCCCTCGACGGTAACTAAAGTGTACAAGGGCGCGCCCTTGCGCACTTCCCCTCCCTGCTCCACATGCCATTTACGAATTTCCGTGATTTGGTTTTTATCATATTTCGCGTGCACTTGGTGCTCATACTTAAACGTCCCTGAAGATTCTTTTGTGCCGGTAAACGTGACCACAAAAGTGGATTCAAAACAGGTAAAACAAAATGTGGCCATAAAAAACACGCCGATGAGGCAGCCAAATTGTTTGCGCTTAAGCACGTTGGTGACTTGTTGCAAGCGTGGCGGAGGCGGCGCGGGGTCACTATTGGGCTGCCGACTTTCGCCCAATACAAAATATGCGAGAATGAGATTCAACCCGCAGATGGTCGCCGCCGTCCAGCCGGGGCCGGTAACGCCAAACCATTCTGCGCTTAACGCGCCCAACGCCGGCCCCACGATGAAGCCCAAGCCAAACGCCATGCCAATGAGCCCCATGCGTTTGGAGCGATCTTCGGGCGGTGATATATCCGCGATGTAGGCGCTGGCCACTGAGAGGTTTGCGCCGCACACCCCCGCCGCCATTCGCGAGGCGAGCAAGCCCCATAACGATTCATAATAACACGCCAGCGCAAACAACACATATGAAATACACGCGCCTGCTGTGCTAATCAGCAACACAGGGCGCCGGCCGATGCGGTCGGACAGCCTCCCCCACCACGGAGCAAAAAGGAATTGCATCAGCGAATACGAGGCCACAATGAAGCCAGCGATGATGCCAGCCGCGCCGTAAGTCTTGGCGTAAAGGGGTAGCACCGGCAGCACGATCCCGAAACCAATCAGGTCGATGAAAACGGTCATGAAAATGACCAACAATGATGCTTTACGTGCCATGCGCGACGGGCGGAGACGTTAACGCGCAAATGTCGCGTGGGGAAGCAAAACCGCTCACCCTTTTTCGGGCTCGACAGCGGGCGTCCCGTAAAGCCACTGCCAACTGGCGCGGAGGTCTTCCAGGATCATGTAAAACGAAGGCACGAGCACCAACGTGACCAGGGTGGCAAACATCACACCAAAGCCAATCGACACGGCCATCGGAACGAGAAACTGAGCCTGCACACTTTCCTCAAAAAACACCAGCGGCGTCAGCCCTGCGAAGGTGGTAAGTGAAGTAAGCATAATTGCTCGAAAACGCGCCACACCACTCACGCGAACCGCGTCGATGATTTCTTTGTATTTCGGACGATTGCGATTCACAAAATCCACCATCACGAGACTGTCGTTCACCACCACACCGGTAAGTGCCACCACGCCGAACATCGAAAGCACCGTCAGCTCCATCCCCATAATCAAATGCCCCAACACCGCGCCAATTAGGCCAAACGGGATTGCCATCATCACGATAAAGGGCTGAATGTAAGACCCAAACGGAATTGCCAGTAGCGCGTAAATCATCACCATCGCAACCAGAAATGACCGGAACATACTGTTAAGTGTGAGCTCTTGCTCCTGACGCGCGCCTTGGAAACTATGTTGAAGGCCTGGGAATTCCGCGGCCAATTTTGGCAAATCATTTGCCTCCAAACTGGTGATCAGTTTGTTAGGCTCTATTTGGGTGATATCCACATCGGCAGTAATATTTACCGAGCGCCGGCCATCCACTCGCCGAATACTTGCATACCCACGGTCTTCTTGAGTCTCGCCCACTTCTGAAAATGGGACCTCAAATCCACTCCGCGTATGGACACGTAAATCGCTGAGGTCGTGCACCGATCGGCGTCGATCGGGCGGATACCGAACCATCACTTTCACGTCATCCCGATTGCGCTGCACGCGTTGGGCTTCCTCACCGTAAAACGCCTGCCGAACTTGATGCGCAAGATCGGCTTGACGCAACCCAAGCAGCTCAGCCTCGGGTTTCAGCTTGATTTTTAATTCGCGTTTACCCCTTCGAAACGTATCCGTGACATCCTGCACGCCGGGGTAATTTCTGAGCCGGGCTTTCAACTGTTCCGTAGCGGCCTTCAGCGCCGGGAGGTCCGGGCCACTCAATCTGATGTTGATTGGTTTTCCCGCAGAAAAAATACTGGCACTGAAACCCACTTCCGTGGCCCCGGAAAAATCACCAGCCAATTCCCGCCAGCGATCGGCCATCGCCTGACTTGTTATGCCGCGCTCTTCTGAAGGCGACACTTCCAAATGAACCTCCCCTTTGTGACTGCCAAAATGACTTGCCTCATAATTACCCCCCGCCATTTCCGCTTCCATTCGGAAAGGTTGCTGCCCGATACTCGATAGCGAATGAAGTATGGCATTGGTGTCATCATTGCCGCTGGCCGTTATTTCTAGCTGCAACTGTTTCGCGGCATTTTCCAATTGTTGCACCGCCTTTTCGGTGGCTTCCACCGGCGTTCCGCGGGCAAAACTAACCCACGCGGCAACGTTATCACCCTCTACCGGTGGAAAAAAAATGAACTTGAAATGGCCGCCGGCATAACCCGCAAGGGTGAGGCATAGCGCGCTTACCCCAACTGAAAGAGTGAGATATCGCCAGCGCAAACACGTCTCCAGGAAGGGCTGGTACACCTTCAATATGAACCGCTCAACACCTCCGGCGAATGCGGATTGAAATCTTGCCCATGGACCCGGTTTTTTTTCTTTTTTTATATCGGGCAAATTCCGCAAGTGAGCCGGCAAAATAAATAAACATTCCACCAATGAAAACAACAGTGTCGGCATCACAATCATTGGAATATATCTCAAGATTTTTCCGGTATTTCCCTCGATTGCAAGCAGTGGGTAAAACGCTGCCACTGTGGTGAGCACTCCAAAGATTACAGGTCGCCCCACCTCGAGCGCTCCGCTGATGGTGCTTTTGATTCCCGGTCCGTATTTTTCCTGATGAGTGTAAATGTTTTCGCCCAACACAATGGCGTCATCCACCACAATACCGAGCACCACAATAAAGGCAAACAGCGTGATTAAACTGATCGATGCATCCATCGCCGGCATTAACCACAATGTGCCGAGGAATGAAACAGGGATCCCGAAGGTCACCCACATTGCCAATCGAAACCGGAGAAATAGTGCCAAAATAAAAAACACTAACACCAGTCCCGCCCGTCCGTTGCGCAAAAGAAGGTCCAGTCGACTTCGCAGATAAGATGAATCGTCCTGCCACGTTTCCAAAAAAATGCCTGCGGGCATATGAGGCTGTGCGGTGGCGACGTATTGCTTAACGAATCGTGAAATATCCAGCGCACTTTGGTCGCCCACCCGAAACACACGCACCAAGGCCGAAGGTTTCCCGTCAAAACGTGCGTGCGAATCGACCTCTGCAAAACCGTCTTTCACCCGTGCCACTTGGCCGAGTGTAAGGCGGCTCCCATCGGGATGTGTCCGGAGCGGCACTGATTCAAAATCGATCTGTTCGTAAGCCTGAGCGTTTGCTCGCAACAGAATATCACCACCGGAGGTCTTCAACGTACCCGCCGGGAGATTGAGCGAACTGGAACGCACCGCGGCCGCCACTTCATCGAAGGTCAGATTAAACCGTCGCAATTCATCTTCGCGTAACTCAATGGAAATTTCGTATGGACGCACGTTAACCAGCTCCACCTGAGTAATCCCCGATTGAGCAAGCAATTCATCACGCACACGTTCGCTCGCACGTTTGAGCGCCTTTTCCCCAACGTCCCCACTCACAGCAATATTAATCACCTGTTTGCGGATGATAATTTCACTGATGACAGGCTTTTCTGCTTCTTTGGGAAACGTGTCGATCGCATTCACTTTGGCCTTCGCTTCATCCAGAAACTTTTGGCCATCCGCGCGCGGCAGTAATTCGATCGCTACCACCCCTGCCCCCTCGGCCGCGGTAGATACCATTTGCTTTACGCCCTCCAATCCCTGCACCGCCTGTTCCACGCGCGCACAGATACCCTCCTCGGTTTCCTCCGGGGCCGCGCCGGGATAGGGCACCTCGATTAAAACCCAATTTGAATCAAACTCCGGAAACACTTCCTGTTTAATCTTTGGGATCGCCAGCAACCCGGCTATTATAAAAAACGCCGCGAGCAAATTTGCCGCCACTCGATTGCGCGCAAACCATTCAATAATATTATTCATCCGACCGCACCTCCATGCCCTCCACAAACGAATCCAACGGCGAAAGACAAACCCGCTCCCCCTCCTTGAGGCCGGAATCAATCACCACCCGAGCACGATCACTCCACGCAAGAGTGACCGGCTGAGAAAATAATTTGCCGTTGCGCAACACATAAACACCTGAGCCTTCACGTAACGCTGCCCGTGGCAGCACCACCACGCCCTCCATTGCGCGCCCATCAATCCGCGCCCTCACAAACCTTCCGAAACTCAATGGCGGCTTCCCCGACGCATACGGACCGGGCACGCTTGCCACAACCGTTATCATTCGAGTGCGGGTGTCCACTTCACCTTCCGCACGCACAATTTTCCCGCCCCAGATTTCCCCGCCCGAGCTAAGTTCCACCTCCGGCCCATCCACGATCCCGCCCCGCATCGCCTCGTTCAAATCCAAATATTTGAATTCCCCAATCGGCAATGGCAAACGTACTTCAGCTACAGCCACCGGCTGGATTTTCGCCAGCACACTGCCCCGCGAAACGAGTTGGCCCAAGCCGATGGATTGAGATTGAACACGCCCTTTAAATGGCGCAAACAATTGACATCGTTTGAGGTTGACCAGCGCTTGATCCCGCACTGCCTCCGCTGCTGCCAATACCGCCTTCCCTGATTCGAATTGCGCGCGTGAAGCTCCCGTCAATGCTTCCGCCGAGGCTTTTGTCGCTCGAGCTTCGCGCAACTGCGGCTCACGCACCAATAGTGCCGCCGGCTCACCTTTGCGGCCCAGCAATTTCCATTCCGCACGCGCGGCGGCAGCCTCAGCTTCTTCACGGGTAATCAAAGCCTGCGCTTGGGCGACCTGTGCCACACCACTGGCCACTTTTGCCAGAGCGTTCGTCATCCCTGCCTGCGCCGTTTGAATATCCGCAGTCGCTTGGCGTAACGCTAATTCGTAATCACCACGATCAATCCGCACCAATTCGGTGCCCTGATCAAATAAACCTCCCACCACCAGTTGCGGCGAAACCCAAACCACCCGACCGCTTACTACCGGTGACAGTCCGATTTCGCGGCGCGGCATCGCCGTGCCTTGCGAATGGATTTCCGGCCGGAATGTCACCCGCTTCACGGACAGCGATTCCACTCTCGGCTTAAACCGTTCCGATGACTTCGCAGTAACCGTCTTGCGATGAGTCGTCAACCACCAAGAACCATATAGGCCGATTCCGAGCACGAAAACCGGCAAGGCAACTTGTAACACTCGTCGCATCATTGCCTCCCCTCCGCCTCTGCTTGCGGGAGATCAAACCCACCCCCCAATGCCAAGTGAAGATTCACTCGATTTTCCAAAAGCAAGCGACGCACCCCAACCTTTTGACCGCGCAATTCGTTGACCCGCCGTTGCGCATCGAGCACCCGCGCGAACGGCTCCAATCCCCGTGAGAAACGGTCTCCAGCCAGCTCAAACGCCTGAGCGGCTTTGCCCGCCGCATCAGCCAACATCGCCTCACGCTCACTCAATAACCGTTCATTATTTAATGCCGTTTCAACCTCAGCAAATGCATTAAGAATCGTACTACGATATTGGCTCACCGCCTCGTTTGCCAAACTCTGCCGCAACTTCACATTGGCGCGCAACCGCCCAGAGTTGAAAATCGGTTGCGTCAAATTTGCGCCAAGAGACCACACGAGCATATGATTGTTCAGTAAATTCTCAAGCTCATCGCTGGACGTTCCGCCCGAAGCGGTCAGTGAAAAAACTGGGTACAACTCCGCATTCGCCACCACCGTACGAGCATCGGCAGCAATTAACCGACTATGCGCACCCAAAATATCAGGTCTACGTGTGAGCAATTGGGATGGCAGGCCCGCGGGCATCGCCGGTGGTAATTCCGGTAAAACAGGCACCCCGACCAACACACCTTCAGGATATCTCCCCAACAAAACTTCCAATTGTCGCTGCGCCCGAGCCCGTGAAGATCGCCATTGCTCAACCAATGCACGGGTGGCCGAGAGGTTTGTCTCCGCCAAACGCAAATCCAACGCCGACCCCACTCCAAGCCCAAGGCGTATATCAGCCTGTCGCGTGCTCGTTTCGAGAATCTCCACATTTGCCGCTGCCAAATCAAGTTGCTCACGCGCTTCCGTCAATGCAATCCACGCTTTCACCGTTTGGGCAGCCAGTGATTGCTTCCCCGCCCGCAGTTCCGCTCGCGCCGCGGCTGTGTCCATCGACGCTGCCAACTGCCCGGCACCGATGCGACCCCACACATCCATTTCCCAATTACTGGACAGCATAAATCCGTAATTTTCTGATCGCGAGGTTAACACAGACGCCCCGCCAATCGGTAACCCGATGAAATTGCTGCGTTTTTTATTTGAATCCAATGAGGCATTCAATGAAGGCCGTCGATCCGCGCTCGCAATCCGTTGCCGCAAACGCGCCTGCTCAAGGCGAACAGCTGTAATCTGTAAATTCGGATTATTGATCAGAGCTTCTTGAACCAATCCGTTTAATTCGAAATTGCCCAATGATTTCCACCAGTCGGCGGTCAGCGCATTGGTGGAACCCGCACCCGACGTCCATTGTTCCGGGAGTTCCAGTGAGAACCCTGAACGCACAGGCATTTTGACGGCGCAACCTCCCAGCAGACTGACGAGAATCAGCTCAACAAAAATAATGGCACGCGTGTTCACCGTGATTTCGCCTTGAACCCGGCGGATAAAAAAATCACCAGATGATCAACCATAGCTTCCGTGTCATCCGGATCACAGCGCCCACCGGAAAATGAACGCAATCGCTCAGCGTCTGCCATCGTGTGCGCCATTGCGCCCACCAGAAAATGAATCCGCCAAAAAAAATCTTCCTCCGGTAATTTCGGCAACGCCCGTCGCAACGCCGGAATAAACCGACCGGCCACCTCCTCCAGCTGACGATCCAACATCGCCTGGATTTTTGCATCCGGTTCCATAAAACAGCGGCCCAATAATTGCATGAACACCGCGCCGCCTTTTTGGGGATTGCGGCTCAGCCGAAGCGCCGGCCCCACCAACGCCCCAAGCACTTTACGCAATGGAACCGGGCGGCGTCCGTAAGCACGTTCTTGTTCCTCCAATAACGCGAGACGTTCAGCATTTAACGGCACGAGCCGTCGTGACATGACCGCTTGCAACAAAGATTCCTTACTCCCGAAATGGTAATGGACCGCCGCCAAATTCACTTTGGCACGGCCAATAATTTGCCTTAACGAGGTGGCTTGAGGGCCGCGCGCCGCGAATAAGAGTTCAGCGGCATCTAAGATATCACGTTTTGTATCCTTCAGTTTCATGCACCTGATTCAAACAATCGTTTGAATCAGGTGCTCAAATTAGGCGTTGCGCCTCAATTGTCAAGTTCAAGAACTGTTTTCAGGGTTGCCCAAGACGGCTTCCTGGTTCAAGGGGGCATCCATTGAGGAAATCAACCGCGTTGAGCGGCCTCCCCCCTTCTCTTTGAAGCAGCAACAGCGACAGTGACCCCTCTCCGCAACCGACCCAAATGCCCTGTTCATTGGCGGAAATCACCTCGCCCGGATTGCCGCTTACCGTGGAAGCGCTTACTTTCTGGATTTTGACTGATCGCATTTTTTGAGTTGGCAATTGCGTGAATAAACCTGGCCACGGGGTGAATGCGCGCAATTTGTTTTGGATGGTAATCGCGGGTTGAGCCCAATCAATCAAGCCATCCTGTTTCAAAATTTTCCGCGCATAGGTGGATGCACTGTCATCTTGAGGAACAGAAATTAAGGTGCCGCCCAAAAAACCGGGCAATGATTCGATTAATAGTTTGGCTCCCATTTCGGATAAACGATCGTGTAGCGTTTGAGCAGTGTCTTCACTTCCAATGTGGGTTGCCGTGCTTGCGATTATGTCTCCTGTGTCTAGCCCGGCATCCATACGCATCAGGGTGATGCCGGTGGTCGCGTCGCCTTTGAGGATGGCCCACTGAATTGGTGCGGCACCTCGATGACGCGGAAGAAGTGAAGCGTGAACATTCAGCGCGCCGCGCGGAGGCAGGTCAAGTGCGGCTTGCGAGAGGATTTGGCCGTAGGCAGTTACGATAAAAAGATCTGCTTCAAACGTGGCGAGTTGTTTGAGTGACTCAGGGTTACGCAGCGATTTTGGCTGGATGACGGGTACCCCTAATTTCAGTGCACATTGTTTAACAGCACTGGGTTGAAGCGCTAGCTTTCGTCCGCTGGGGCGGTCCGGTTGGGTGACTACGCCTACGACATCCGCAACGGAACTTTGATGAAGCGCCACGAGCGGTGGGCAAGCCAACTCGGCAGTGCCCATGTAGAGCACGCGGGGGGCCATCAATTACAGAACTCCAGTTGCCCCAGCGCTTCGGCAACACCGCCGAGCACTTTGACAGGGGGTTGGGTGGAGTCGATTTCGTGTACAATGCTGGCATCAAAGCAATCAAGCACAGGCTGGGTTTCCTTTTTATAGGTTTCGAATCGTTGCCGAATGATGTCGAGATTGGCATCGTCGAGCCTGCTTTCGAGTAAGGCACGGCGTTGAATTCGTTGGATCATTTGCTCCTGATCCGGACAGGCCAAATGCAGCACGGCCATCACATTGACATGCTCGCTCATCATTTCAACTTGATGCGGGTTGCGCGGAATCCCGTCGAGCACCAGGAAATCCTGCTTGGGGTGAAAGGCTCCCTTAACGATGGCACTCTCCATATTTTTCTGCCAAAGCGTGATGGTAAATTCGTCAGGCACCAACTCGCCGCGACTCGAGTATTCCAAAAAAGTTTTTCCAAGCGGGTCATCTGGACGCAAATTACGAAAGGCATCCCCACAGGCGAAGTAGTAACAATCAGGAAGATGCCGAAGGATGCGTCCTTGAGTTCCCTTTCCGGAACCGGGAGCGCCAAACAGCAAGACGGCGTTGTATTTCATTGAATCAGGCATGACCCAACACCTCCACTTCAGTGAGATCGGCATAGGTCAAAAACTGCTGCACCCACTGGCCATTGGCCGCGTAAATAATCTGCAGCCCGGTGACGTCCACGGATGAAATATAGTGGACGGGATACTCATCTGAATTGGAACGCAAAATGAGCGCCTCGCCGGTCGTGGCTGCCGCGCCCACAAATTGAGCAAAGTATTGGCTGAAAAATGCCGGGGTGAATTCGTATTCAGAAGCATGATAATGCTCGAGCGATTTCGCAACCGCAGGCGGTACGGCAACGGATTCTTCCACAAATTGAGTTTCCTCAACGCCGCCAGCAGTAAGATTTGCATAAGGCGAGTCAGGGTCATCCTCATATTTCAACTCCTTCACGGCGGGCAATGGTGCGGGCGGCGTGGTTCCCGGCATGTCTGGCGCACCGGGGACGCCGGGCGACGCAAACTGCGTTGCCTCGCTACTGTTTTGAGGTGGTAATGCCAAAAAAACTGCGGGGCCCAATACAGGCAACATCGCGCTTAACGCACACACCAGCTTCACCGGACGTTTTTTGAATCGAGCGATTTCGTACCCGGCGTATCCGCTCAGTGCCATGACCAGTAGTGTGAGGAAAATTCCTGATGGGTTAACCATAGTTTCTGAACTCAACCCGCTCGCGGGTGGGCGACGTTCCGGAAAGGGCGCCACCCCGGGAGGTTCGGCCAGTTGAAGGACGGATGCCGGCGCAGTTGCCACATTTGTCGCAGGCTGAGTGATCGGCTTGACCGGGGCAACTACGGTGGGTTTCGGCAAGGCCGGCAAACTGTTGGTAGGGACAACGGCAGGTTGCGGTGTTGGGATTCCCGTTCCGGGATTTACCGCGGGCGGGGATGGAGCATTGGTCAGAGATACGGGTTGTGGCAAGAGTGGCCGGAGTGGCCGGATCGGTTGATCGGGTTTTTCTGGAGCTTTCCCTCTTCGCGCCACCTCGATCGATTCCATGATTTTGAATTTCACTTCACGGGATTTTTGATTGAAAAGGGGGTCCTCCAATAACTCGCTCATCAGCACCCCCAACGTGCGTGCAGAGAATTCATCCCAACGATGACGCACGCCATTGCCGAACCCGCCGCCGACCGGCCGAAGAATGACGCCTGTCGTGTTTGCAGAGAGAATGCTGTGCGCCTGAATCGATTCGCGTTTGTTCTGAAATTCCACAAGAAACGCAGAATGCGCTTCAGGCATTGCGACCAGTAGCCACACCAATATTGAAATCCACCCCCTCACTCTTCGTTCAACGTGCACTAGAAATCCGGTTTCAGCAATCAAAATCGGTTTCCAAATTCGAAAGCAACGCCTCAAGACCCCAAGCGTGACGGAGGCTCGAAAGATTGTCCGCCGCCGCCCCGTGCCGCCACACCGCTTGCACGACGATTTCCATCGGTGTGGACTCCAAATCCTTGCGAGCCAACCAGCCACCCAAGTGCCCTGCGAGCACATCCCCGCTCCCGCCTTGAGCGAGGTGTGGATTTCCAGAACTGTTGATGCTCACCGGGCCTTCAATGCCTCCGACGAGCGTGTGCCGCCCCTTGTGCACAGTGATCGCCCCGCCGCATATTGCTGAAACTTTCCGCATGGCTTGCATTCGATCCGTTTGAACGATACCAGCGGTGGTATCCAGAAACCTCGCTACTTCACCTGGATGCGGGGTCACCACGCGCACCGCATTTTCCGGGATTGGCTCATTGGCAATCCATTCCAGCGCGCTGGCATCCACAACAATTGGGTTCTCCGATTCCCTCCAAAGATTTACCGTTACTTGGCGTAAACTTTCCGGCACATCCGGCCCTGCCAAGCCGGGCCCGATAACCACTGCTGTGCAAGCACTTAAAGTATGAACCACATTCGCATCCCACGGATGCACCATCGCCGATTGCAATTGGGCGGCCACCGGTGCATACGCCGGCGTAAACACACTCACTAAACCCACGCCTGAACTTTCCGCCGCCCGTGCTGCCAACACGGCCGCGCCATGGTACCCCATGGAGCCGGCGATGATCCCCACATGCCCGAACGTGCCTTTGTGCGAGTTGGCCAGCCGCTTGGGAGCAAACCGTTTGGAATCATCCGCACCAACCCAACGCAGTTCACCCAAGGGCGGCGCATCGACAAACCCGATTTCCGCAGCCACTTCCAAGTGCCCCACAAATTCCGCAGCACAGTCCGAAATCAAACCGCACTTGGGGGCGCCAAAGGTCAACGTGTAATCTGCCCGCACCGACGCACCACGGGGTTGGCCGCTATCCGCATCCAGCCCGGACGGAACGTCTACCGACAACACGGGTATTCGAAGTCCGTGAGTAACCGCATTGAGTTTGTTGATAAACTCACACCAATCGACGGACAACTCCCGATTGAGCCCGATCCCGAACAAGCCATCCACCACCAGTGCCACATCGGATAAATCCGGTAACACCTCAGTGCCATCACTCACTTCGAGCACTTGAATGCGCCCGTTAAACTCTCGCGCCATGAGAATTTCAGCGGCAATCCTTGCATCCCCACCGTTATTGCCTTTGCCAATCAGAAAAAGAATTGAAGGATCAAAAAAATCCGCAAAGTTTGCAGCCCAGCCCGCCACAGCGCCACCGGCTTGCTTCATCACTGCTTCCGCCGAAACTCCCGCCGCCCAGGTGCGTTCTTCCCACTCGCGCATTTGCGCCACGGAAATGACCGGCAAAGGCATAAATTAACGCTGATACAATCCGGCTACTGCACCGTATCCATTGTACTTCAGGGTGCGCACGCGCAAGCCGTTCATCCCCTTCATTTCCTCACTGGCCTGACTCCAGCGCGGGTGCGGCTTTGCGGGGTCCACATTTGATTCAAACGGATACTCCACCGCCGAGAGAGTGTTCCATAATGTTTTGGGCTGCTTTGCCACAAACTCAATTTTAACAATGCTCTTGATGCTTTTGTAACCGTATTTCCACGGCACAACCAGACGGATCGGCGCGCCATTTTGTTTGGGTAAAGGTTTACCGTACATTCCCGTGGCCACAAACGTAAGGTCGTGCATCGCCTCGGCGATCCGTAACCCTTCGGTGTATGGCCACGGATATTGCGGCAACCTCGCGATGCCAGGCATTTGCTTGGGAACCATCGCGGTGGTGAATTTCACAAACTTGGCTTCATTGGTTGGCTCGGCCAGTTCAATCAATCGCCGCAGTGAAAATCCTGACCACGGCAAAATCATCCCCCACCCTTCCACGCAACGAAACCGATACACCCGCTCTTCAACGCCAAACTTAGCCACCAAATCCTGCGCGTCCATCTTGAATGGTTTTTTGCACAACCCGCCAACCGTCACCGGCCACGGTTCGATGCGGAAATTCCCCACCAATCCTTGCACTTGAAATTTGTTGGTAGAAAACTCATAAAAATTATTATAGCCCGTGGCCCACTTTTGCTGGGTAGGCCGGAAATTGGGATTGTATTTGGCGTTGCGTTTACCGGGATAGAGTTTGGCGTTTTGAGCCGCCGTCGCTGCCCCTGCTGCCGCCACGGCGTCGTGAGCCAGTAAGCCCCCCCCCAAGCCCGCGCCCAAGCCAAGTGACTTAATAAATTGCCGACGGTTACGATAGGTTGATTCTGGAGTCACCGCAGATTCCGGTAGATGCCATTCGGGTCGAATTATGACGTTCGCCATGAAATTAATCTGCCACAGATGACGCAAAAATGACACCTTTTTTCGTCTTAATTTCATATGAAACAGGAAAACGGTTTGCCACAACGCGTGGTACACTTCAAGAATAGCCCGTGGCCGCACTCGACGAACAACTGATCCAACAACACGTGGAACGCGCTCTTATCGAGGATGTTGGTGCGGGCGATGTGACGACCAACACATTGCTGCCGGCCAACGCCATGGGGCGCGCAATTATCGTGGCACGCGAGCCCCTAACCCTATGTGGCCTTGCGCTTGCGAAAGCAGCGTTCACCCAACTTTCGGGCGATGCAATTTTTAACGCTCCCGTCGAGGATGGCAATGACCTTATCCTTGGTGAAACAATCCTCGAAATTACCGCCCCGTGTCGGGCACTCCTCACCGCCGAGCGAACTGCACTAAATTACCTCCAGCGCCTCTCTGGCATCGCCACGCAAGCGGCGCGTTATGTGGAGGCAGTGCGCGGTACGGGCGTGCTGATTCTCGACACACGCAAAACCACGCCGGGCTGGCGCGCATTTGAAAAATACGCGGTACAATGCGGCGGCGCACGAAATCACCGGCGCGGGCTTGATGACCTCATCATGATCAAAGACAACCACCTCGCCGCCCTCCCCGGCCCCGAGCCGGTGGCTGGAGCCGTGGCGCGCGCGCATGAGGCCGCGCCGGAATTAAAAGTGGAGGTCGAAGCCGACACTCTCGATCAGGCCGACGCTGCCGCCAAGGCCGGCGCGGATATAATCCTGCTCGACAACATGCCGCCAGAAATGCTGCGCGAAGCCGTGGCCCTCATCGATGGCCGCAGCCAAATTGAAGCCAGCGGCGGCATCACGGTCGACACCATCCGCGCCGTTGCTGAAACCGGCGTCAATTACATCTCCGTAGGCGCGCTCACGCATTCCGCTGTAGCGGTCGATATCGCCATGGATTTTACCCCAACTCAATGACATCGGCCGCGCAACTACTCGCCGCCCTACGCGCCCATCCCGAGGGAGTAGCCGGCACGGATCTATGCCGGCAACTCGGCGTCACCCGCGCCGCAGTGTGGTCGCACATTGAAACTCTGCGCGAAGGCGGCTTCGAAATCATCGCCAGCCCGCATCGTGGATATCAACTTGTCTCCGCCCCGAGCGCACTCCTGGCGGTGGATCTCCAATCACGCCAAGAGAAAGGACAAGTCGTCGGCAACGCCATTCACGTACTGGCTCAAACCACCTCCACTAATGACGAGGTTAGTCAAGCCGCGCTGGAAAATCATCCGGAAGGACTTGTGATTTTTGCTGAAAGCCAGTCCGCCGGGCGCGGCCGAATGGGCCGACGATGGTCCTCGCCCACCGGGCGCGGCTTATGGTTTTCAATCCTTCTTCGCCCGAGCCTTGCCCCGAGTGAATGCACCCAACTCACCGCAGCATCAGCCAACGCACTCGTGCGGGCCATCCAATCCATTACTGGAATCACACCGGAAATCAAATGGCCCAACGACCTCTTGATCAACGGCAAAAAAGTCGCCGGCATCCTCACCGAAATGAGCGCCGAACTTGAGCACGTGCGCTCGGTCATCCTCGGCATCGGCATTGACGTCAACCAAACCGCCAGCGAATTCCCAACTGATTTGAGAGACATTGCCACTTCACTCAAACTAGCCACCGGAAAACCAATTTCACGCGCGGATCTTGCCGAAATGGTGCTACGTGAGCTGGACCGCGAATACGCGCGCATCCTCGCCGGCGACTTCACCGCTGTCGCGGAGGAATGGGCCAGCCACTGCAGCACTCTCGGAAAGTTGGCCACCATCAATATGGGCACCCGCCACGTGCGCGGACGCGCCGAGGCACTGGATGAAAACGGCGCATTATTAATTCGCACCGAACACGGTCGCATTGAGCGCATCATCGGCGGCGAAGTTACACTTACTGAATAACACAATGATTCTGCTGCTTGACATTGGCAACACCCACACCCACGCCGGAATTGCGCGCGGCAAACGCATTGCGCCGCACGATATTTTCCCAACGAAAGATTGGCAGGGGATTCGTGCGAAAAAATGGCTGCAACAATTCATTATAAAAAACGCTGTATCGACCGCCACCTTGTGTAGTGTTGTGCCCGCCGCCACGCGCACGGCACGAAAAGTATTGCGTGAATTGGGATTGAAAACAGAGGTCATCACCCATCGCAATTGTGGGCTTGAAACCTTTTATCCAAAACCGTCGACCATCGGCCCCGATCGCCTGGCCAACGCGCGTGCGGGGATCGGATACTTTGGAGCGCCCGTGGTCATTATTGATTTTGGCACCGCGGTAACGTTTGATATCGTCGATGCGCAAGGCCGATACATCGGCGGCATCATCGCTCCGGGGCTTTCGGCCATGACCGATTATTTGCACGAAAAAACCGCACTGCTGCCGCGAATTAAAATCCGCGATTCAAACACCGCCATCGGTAAATCCACCGAACAAGCCATGCGCATTGGCGCAGTCCACGGGTATCGCGGGCTCATCAGCGGACTGATTGACGAGTTGCGGCGCGAATTAAAAGTTCGCAAACTCCCCGTAATCGCCACCGGCGGCGCTTCAAAAATTATCGCGCGACAGTGTCCGGAGATTAACGCAGTGCGCCCCCTCCTCACACTGGAAGGGCTTCGGCTCGCTTCCGTCCACGCGAGTTGATAGACTACCGCACGGATGAATCGAATCAATCAGCGTTTTGCCGAACTGCGAACGACAGGCCAAAAAGGCTTCGTTGCCTATATTGGCGCAGGTGACCCCAATCTTGACGCCACGGAAAAACTCGCCGTGGCTCTCGATGCCGCGGGCGTTGACATTCTTGAACTGGGCGTCCCCTTTAGCGATCCGCTCGCCGATGGCCTTGTCAACCAACTCGCCGCCCAGCGCGGCCTCGCCAGCGGCACCACGCCCGCTAAGTTGCTCGAAACCATCGCCGCCATCCGTAAGCACTCACAAATTCCAATCGTCCTCTATATATACTACAACCTCATCCACCGGCGCGGGTTGGCTGAATTTATCACCGCCGCTGCCGAAGCAGGCGTGGACGGAATCCTCGCGCTGGATCTCCCTCCCGAAGAGGCTGACCAATACGAAGCCCTCATGCGCGAAGCTGATATTTGCAGTATTTGGCTCGTCGCCCCCACCACCCCCGAAGATCGCGTGGCCACCATCACCGCGCGCGGCAGCGGATTTATTTATTACATTTCGCGCGAAGGCGTTACCGGAATGCAATCAAGTGTGGCCGCTAATCTGGAACAAATGACCGACGTCATCCGCCAACACACCGAACTGCCCATCGCCGTTGGATTTGGAATCTCCAACCCCGACCAGGCCCGGGAAGTGGCGGCGTGCAGTGATGCCATCGTGGTCGGAAGCGCGATTGTAAATCAAATCGCCGAGCACGGCACGAAGACTGATATGCCCAAACGAGTCGGTGCTTTTGTGAAAACGCTCGTGGATGCGATCAAAAAATACTGACATGTCCGCCAAACATAAAACAAAAAAAACCACGCTCGCCCTGAAAGATCGGTTTGTGGTTATTCTTGCCGGCGGCAAAGGCGAGCGATTTTGGCCGCTCAGCCGGGAAGCCACACCCAAACAGTTACTGGCCTTACTCGGAAAAAAATCCTTCCTGCAAGATACCTTTGAACGAGTAAAATCCTTGGTGCCGGTCAAAAATATTTTCATTATCACCAACGAATCACAAGCCGCCGCAATCCGCAAACAACTACCACGTATCCCGAAGGACAACGTCATCGCTGAACCCTGTGGTCGCGATACTTGCCCCGCTATCACCCTGGCCGCCGCACTGGTGGGCGCGCGCAGTACAACCGGCGTCATGGCGGTGTTGCCCTCTGATCATGTGATCTCCGCAAAGGGCAGCAAAAAATTTCAACGCATTCTTGAAGACAGCTTTGATCTCGCCAGTCGCGGCCAGGCCATCATCACCATCGGCATCAAACCCACCAGCCCCGAGACGGGTTACGGCTACATCCACACAGGCGATCGACTTCCCCCCATCTCCGGCCGCAAGCCATATAAAACCGCCTTCCATCGCGCTGAACGATTTGTGGAGAAACCGCATTTCGATAAAGCAGTGCAACTGGTTAATAGCGGCGAATATCGCTGGAACGCGGGCATGTTCGTTTTTTCTTTTCCGACAATTATTGAGAGCCTGCTCAAACACCAAAAACCATTACACGCCGTTTGCGAAAAATGGTTTCACATCGCAAGCTCACCCGTCAAATTGAAGCGTGCACTGAAAAAGGATTATCCGGACTTAAAAAAAGTTTCCATTGATTTCGGCGTTATGGAGCATGCCCAAAACGTGATCGTGGCGAATGGAGATTTTGACTGGGACGACCTCGGCGCATTACCCGCCTTAGCCCGGCACCTCAAATCCGACGCAGAAGGAAATTGTGCAAATGCAGATTTCATCCACGTGGATGCCGCGCGGAATGTGGTTTTTGACACGCGCCCGGTAAAACAACGCACCCCCATCGCAATCGTCGGCCTGCGCGATTGCGTGATCATTCAAACCACCGATGCCACACTCGTGGCTCACAAACGTGACGCGCAAAAAGTCCGCGAGCTCGTTAACCAACTGGCCGAAAGCAAAGCCCACAAACATTTGGTTTAAAAACCTGTCTACAAATTGAAATATCCCATCCTGCAACTTCGCGCCGGAGATGCCAATCGCGTGCGATCAGGCCACCCCTGGATTTACCGGCGCTCACTTCAACCCCTCGAAACGCCGCCCCCCGACGGTGCGTGGGTGGAGGTGGTGGATCAGCGGCAACGCTTCCTCGGGCGCGGCTTCTGGCATAACACCTCAAAGATTGCTGTACGATTAATGACTCATCATCGCAATGAACCGGATGCGGTATTTTGGCGACAAAAAATTCAGGCAGCCATTACCTATCGGAAACGGGTAATGCCCAATGCCACGTCGCTTCGACTGATCAGTTCCGAAGCCGACGGATTGAGTGGCTTGATTGTGGACCGTTATGAGAGCAACTTGGTTTTGCAAATCACAGCGGCGGGGATGGAACAGCATCGCCCGTTAATTCTTGCGGCGTTAAAAGATTTTGTGAAGCCGGATTGCATTGTGGAACGCAACGACGTGCGAGCGCGCGAATTCGAAGGCTTAACCCAAAGCAAAGGCGTCCTTCACGGTGAATTAGCGAAACCGGTGGAAACGCAACTGGGCGGACTCACGATTGCGATGGATTTGCTGGAAGGGCACAAGACAGGTGGGTATCTCGACCAGCAACTCAACCACACAAGTGTCGCAGCGCACTGCGAGGGCAAGCGCGTTCTCGATTGCTTTACGTTTCAAGGAGGATTCGCTCTACACGCGGCGAAGGCCGGCGCAAGCGAAGTGCTCGGGCTCGACCAATCTGAGGAAGCCGTAGCTCAGGCGCGCACAAATGCGACCGCGAATCATCTGGAGGCGAGTTTTGAAACGGCAAATGTCTTTGATTGGTTGAAACGGAATTCAGGCAAAGAACCCCGCGAATTTGATGTGGTGATTCTGGATCCCCCTTCGTTTACCCGCAATCGTGCTTCTGTGCCGGATGCGTTGCGCGGTTATAAAGAAATTCACTTGCGTGCGCTGCGGTTATTATCGCCGGGCGGGATGTTGGCGACGTTTTGCTGCTCGCACCACGTAGATGACGATTTATTTTTAGACACCATCCTGAGCGCGGCCGCCGACGCTCGGCGGGTACTACGGCTAAAGGAAACATATCGTCAATCACCCGATCACCCGATTATTCCGGCGATACGCGAAACGGAATATCTAAAAGGATTTTTACTGGAAGTGCTGCCCTAGCTAACCCCGAGGAGAGCCCGCTGCCACGGAAGAACTTCATCGAAAATGCCATCCGCCTCGCACGAAAGACGCACAAGCGTGGCGCGACTGGCGATCAATGTGGGATCAATACTGAGCTCGCCCGCCTCGCGATCTCGCCGCCCCTGCAATTCTTCAAAACGCTTTTTCTGTGCAGGTGAAATGTGTTTACGCGGCGGAGATTTATGAACCATCGGCAATGCTTCATCGGGCAACTCTTGCGCGCGGGTAATCAGGCGCTTGATTTCAAGTTTGCGATGATCGGGCATGCGGCGCGGAAGATTATTTGTAAACGCTTTGCCCTGCGCTGCCAGTTCGGACACATCTCTCATCGTGTCGGGTGAGAGCACAAAGAATGGCGGCCGATTCCGCTTGCGCGCTTCGCCTTCACGCCATTGCCAGAGTTCCCTCAACACCGCCAAAGCCCGCGATTGCATTCGAGCGGTACCCTTGATTCGCCAAACCTGATCGGGATCAGGTGATGGGTTCACCGCATTATCGCGGATTTGGCGTTCACATTCCTGTTGATGCCATTGTTCACGGCCGGATTTGCACAGATCTTCCCGCAAAGCATCCACAACAATTTTGAGATGGCGCGTATCATTGCGGGCGTACTCCTCCATTTTTGGAGTTAAAGGCCTACGCGCCCAGTTGGCTTTCTGCGATGATTTTTCCAACTCGATCCCGACGATTTCTTTAACCAAGTGCACCAAGCCAAACTGGGTGCGTCCGGTTAACCGAGCCGCCAGCATGGTATCGAAAATTTTTCTCGGTGTATAATCATAACCGCGCTTGAAAAGACGAATATCATAATCGGCACCATGCATTAAAAGCTCATGTTGATTGAAGGCATCCCAAAGCGGGTTAAGATCAATTTGGGCAAGTGGGTCAATCAGGTCATCCCGGCCGGGGACGCTCACTTGAATGAGACATAATTTCTCGGGGTACGCATGCAAACTATCGGCTTCGGTATCCATAGCCAACCACTCAGCCTCACGCAGGGCGGGCAACAGTTCCTGCAATTGATCGTTCCGATGAATCACGCGGCGCGAGTTAAGCCCATTGCCCTCCCCGCGTCGAGCTTCGGGCTTCAGACGCGGGGATAGCTTACTCACAATTGTGAACCAACGAAGCTTGCGGATGCAATGGGTTGCCTATACCTTTTGCCGATGAGGAAACTCTATTTACCATCGGTTCTGACCGTTTTGATGTACTTACCGGCCTGCTCGGACACGCCGGCGGCCAAAGACGAAAAGCCTGCGGAGAGCAAATCGACCGATCCCACTGAGTTCAATGGCAGAGACATCCGGGTTGTAGGCACTCATCACTATATCGCAAAACAAGCACACGGCACGGCGATTTGGTATTATCAAAGCGGCAAAAAAATGACAGCCCGCACATTTAAAAACGGCAAGTTAGAAGGACCCATGGTTTCCTGGTACGAAAGTGGTAAAAAGAAATACGCCGTAAATTACTCGAACAACAAGAAGAACGGCGCGGCTAAAGGTTGGTATAAGAGCGAGAAACCATTGTTTGTGATTGAATACGACCACGGAAAGAAGCACGGCAAAGAAACGTGGTTCTGGGATACCGGCGCAAAAAAATTCGAATACACCTGGTATCAGGGCCAGAAAACCGGCGTGCTCGCCTGGTCCAATCAAGGGGAACCGATGAAGGTTCCCCAGCCCCGCACCCGACAACCGATTCGTCAGCCCGGCAAAAACCCTTCGACGAGCAAATAATTTTTCCCCGATCCATGCATCACTCTGCCCCATGGCTCTTGACCGCCGGATTAGCTGTTTTTCTTTCCGGATGTGGCGATGATTCCCCTAACCAAAATCCGGTTGCTGGATCATCGGGAGTGATCCCTTCCGAAGGCTCCGGGCCCACATCGGTCGACCAAGTGGTTTCCAATAAAGGAGTGCTATTCACCAAAGGAAAGACGATGCCGTTTACTGGAACTCTGGTGGATTCGTGGAGCGCGGACAAAGGAGGTAAGAAAAAATACGAATGTCAGTACGTAGAGGGATTGAAGCATGGCGTTGAAATGCGGTGGCACCCCAATGGCACCCGAAGCCTCCGGACAGAACATGTTGAAGGGCAACAGCACGGCGCACGAATGGAATGGCACGTGAACGGCGCAAAAAAATCCCACACTCAATTCATAAACGGAAACGCCGGAGGCGAGGCGCTGGGTTGGCATGACAACGCCAAGCAGGCTTTTCAAGGATCATACACAAACGGACTGCCTGCCGGCCCAGTTCAGAGCTGGTGGAAAAATGGCGTACGCGCCACCTACCAAAACCATAACAACGGCAAACCCTCAGGCCCTGAGGTAAAGTGGTATCCAACCGGCCAAACCAACTCGATCACCACCTATCAGGATGGCGTGCAACACGGCAGCTCGATTACCTGGCATCCAAATGGAATGAAAAAAATGGAATTACGTTTCAACAATGGGCAGGCGGATGGATTAGTATCCGAATGGTATGCAACCGGTCATCGGATGAGTGTTTCTCAATACAAGAATGGTCAGATGCATGGGGGCGGCCAAGGCTGGTATCCTGATGGGAAACTTCTCTGGCAAGGCGAATGGCATTTGGGCCAACGGATCAAGGTGCACACTAGTTTGTTTCCGAATGGCAAACCCAAAATGCAGGTGGAATATGAAAACGGGATGATCTCCAAAAAATTTCGCTATAACGAAAACGGCCAAATAGTTGAATCAATGATTATTCCTCCGGGACGCACCCGCGAGCTTCGCATTGATGATGTGAAATTCCAGTTTGAAGGGAAAAAGGCACAGGAAATCCAAACGTATTTCGGAAAACCCAACCGCATCGATGGAAATGTTTGGGTTTATACCGAAATGAAGATTCTTTCTAAGGACGAAAAAATGCAGTCGGTACTACGTGTCACTTTTAATGGTGGATTAGCTGCCCTTATTAATTCGAACTAGAAACCCCGCATCATGAATCACAACGGGGTTCTCAAAACAATCATTTGTATTCAACTCTAGAAGTTGAACCCACCCCCCGGGCCACTCTCGTTGCCCTCGCCCATTTCTTCGCCGCCACCGAGCTCTTCACCAAAGCCTCCGCCCATTTCTTC
>JACKQG010000951.1_pt1 | contig 40746 bp, 34 predicted proteins | sample 8237621 | NCBI WGS metagenome assembly JACKQG01 (sample SAMN15677084, study PRJNA649215) | marine metagenome | biome: marine; feature: Black Sea; material: saline water; isolation source: suspended particulate matter (SPM) from the Black Sea western gyre | collected 2013-06-09/2013-06-10 | depth... | reverse complement strand
CGGGGTTCATTTGACCTTGCGAAATAGAGCCATGCTCGGTGATGCGATTGCCCACGGTGTGGTACCTGGCTTGGTATTAGGATTTATTTTTACAGGTTCGAGAGATGTCGCTCCGATGTTTATCGGAGCGATGGTATCCGCACTCTTGTTGTCATTTCTTGCTGAATGGCTGAGAGATCGAGCGGAAGTAGATGGAGGCGCTGCCCTTGGAGTTGTATTCACAACTCTCTTCGCCCTAGGAATCGTTCTCATCGAAATGTTCACCAGAGAAGTCGACCTCGATGCAAATTGTGTCCTATACGGCCTGATTGAGTTTACACATTTCCAACGTATAGAGATTGTAGGAATTTCACTTCCCAGATCTTTAGTTTCAGTTTCAGCAGCATTGCTGATCAATATCATCGCGATGCTGCTTTGTTGGAAAGAATGGAAAGTATGCGCCTTTGATCCAGCGCTCGCACGATCGATGAGATTACCCGTCAAAGCTCTCGAGAGAAGTCTCTTGATGCTTGTTGCGCTCACGGCAGTCTCTTGCTTCGAAGCAGTGGGATCGATTCTTGTCGTCGCCATGATTGCTGTACCAGCGACTATTGCAGGAATACTCTGTAATCAGTTCGGTTACATGATGATCGTCAGCTGCATTGTCGGGTTGCTCTCTGCTTTCTTTGGAACATATAGTGCCATCTATATCATAGACACAAACGTGCCGGGAATGATCGCAGTGACAGCCGGAGGCTTTTTGTTTCTCGCTGTATTCCTTGCCCCTTCTAGGGGAATACTTCCCGTAGCTTTGCGAATGATCACTTGGAGACTAAGGGTTGCAAAAGAAGACCTACTCGCTGATTCGCTGGAGTTATCGAAAAAAGGAAACCAGTTCCATGCACCAGCCTTCTTCTCAATCTCAGGACTGGCCCATCTACAACTGGTGATCTTTGGGCAACTCAGAAGTGGTCGTCCTGTTGGAAGGGGTGAAAGAATCGCCAAAACCTTGCTCAGAAAGAGAAGTTTGTGGCAAAGATTTGCTGCTGATCGACTTGGCTTACCATCTGATCACTTGGAAAGCCCTGCTCATAGGATTGAGCATCATCTCGATGAAAGTCTCATGAAACTTCTAGAAGAAGGAGACGAGTCTGCCGACCGTCCAGCGCTCTGATATCTTGGGTGCGAAAAAATCAGGCGATCTCTTTGACACAGATCGAACGGGATAGATCCCCACTGATCGCCAAAGAGCGATCTTCCTTAACAACTCTCAAAAGTACAGGACCGCCGGCAGGTTCCCTTGCTTCTAAAAAGACGACTTCACCCGGTTTGATTCCTCGCTCACCCAACCAGTTCAAAACTTCAGGGAGAGCGTCGACGACCCTGACCACTTTCAGTTCTATTGATAGCGGGGCTTGTGCAAGATTCAAATCAACCCCACCAGGAAGGCGGCCTTGCCTATCTGGAATCGGAGAACCATGAGGATCCCTGTCGGGGAAATCGAGCGCTTCTTCCATTCGACAAATAACTTCATCACTGACGGAGTGCTCCAGTCTTTCGACTTCGGCATCTACCCTGTCCCATGAAATGCCCAATATTGTGGCGAGATAAGTCTCCAGAATCCTGTGACGCCTGACCGTTTGGACCGCCAGCTCTCTTCCCTCGACCGTCAATCGAACACCTTGATACCGCTTATGGTGCAACCAACCTCTCTCACAGAGTTGCTGGACCATACTCGTCGCTGATGGAGGTGAAACACCCACACGATCTGCGACCTGACCCGTAGAGATCCATTCGTCAGAATCTTCCCCGGTCAATTTCCAGATCGCTCTGAGATAGTTTTCCTCTGATTCGCTCGGCAATTCCCCTCCGGATCCGAAATTGACTACCCGTATAGGACATCCTGTGATGTCATAGGGTGAGAGAGAAGACGACAGTATTGCAAATCATTGCCATCTGTCATCACAATCATCTCTCGTCGAAGATGATGCCATGTGAATCATGGCAAGCAAACAGGGTCTTAAACTCAATCAAGGAGGATAAATGTCAACTCCTGACTCCTCATCCAGAAATAATCTCATAGAGGATCTTGATTTCCACTTTACGACAACCGTGAAGGTTCGCCTACCAGAGACGGATGCCATGGGCATTGTCTTTCATGGTAATTATTTCACATATCTGGAAGTGGGCAGAGTTGAGTATCTTCTCAACCTGGGTCTCGCCGAAGGATTACGCCCGATTCGCGATTTTGAAAATGTCGTGGTCAATGCTCACCTCGATTTCAAATCGCCCGCACGACTTCATGATGTGCTCTCCATCGATGTTTGTACCAAAGAGATACGTCACAGCTCTTTCACCTTCGCTGTCAAAATTAGACACAAAAGTGAAAATCGATTGATAGCTTCTGGGTGGACGACCCATTGTGCGATTGATGAAAATTTCAATCCCATCGAAGTCCCTGCCAGCTTCCGCTCAACTATTGCCAACTATGAGGGCTGGAAGTCTCAAACATGAGCAGCATTTTCACTCAAATAATTAACGGTAAGATTCCCTGTCACGAAGTGTGGCAAGACGATCAACATTTGGCATTTCTTGACATTCGCCCTGTCAAACCGGGTCACTGTCTGGTCATCCCCAAAGAAGAGATCAGCCACATTACAGATCTGACTCCCGAAGCCCACGCACAACTTTGGAAAGCAGTGCATCTCGTTTCAAGAAAGTTGAAAATGGCCAGTGGCTGCGAACGTGTCGTAATGATGGTTGTCGGCTGGGAAGTTCCCCATGTTCACGTTCATTTGATCCCGACCAATTCGGGAGAGGATGTCGCTTTCCCTGATCCCTGCGACTTTGACCCGGCGGACTTCCCGAACTGGGCTCAAAGAATCTCCTCTGCCGCTGAAGCCTGATTCTCTGCACGACATTCTCTGACAATACATAAAATCTCTCCCGCAACAGAGGTTCCAACAACAAAAAAATGCCCTCTCATGTTTCTGACATGAGAGGGCATTTGTTTTTCAAGTGTCGTCACTCTCACTACGATCCGAAGATCTCTCGTCAGGGACAACTCACTTGAGTCTGACAATCCGGAAGTGCATCTGTATCATTGATATCAGTTCCACAGTTCGGGTATGGCTGAGCTGGAGGAGACTCTCCACCAAAAAGAAAACCAACAAGTCCTACGGGATCGGCAATATTCACACTACCGTTATCTGCAAAATCAGCCGCGTCTACGCAGGAGATAGGCAATCCCTCGAACAAGTATTGAAGCATGCTGACCGCATCAGAAACATCTACGCTTCCATCCCCATTGGGATCTCCACGCCTGAAGATGGGACCTATATTACAGAATCTATTTTGAACCTGCAGATCATCGATGGCCATTTCAACGATGGATCCTGTTCCCGCATCTTGAGCGATGAATCTCAATTGGACGGTATCGGAAAGACTGATGAAGTCGAGCGGAATGAATGTGTGCTGTACCCATCCTCCTAAAGTATCGGGACCACTATTGGGACCCAACACTTCAACAACAACCCAGTTGGTCAAATCGTTCGTGATTTCCACCTGGGCAGTATCGGTGAATGGCGTTGCACCCGCTCCATTGGAGTACCATCTCCAGTAACTGATTTCTGTATCCCATGCTGCGCCAATCGATCCTGAAAGATCAAAGACGGGCGACTTCAGTGTCGTGGCTCCTCCGTCAATGTCATTCTCTCCCAGCGCTCCTCCTATGGATCCTTGCCCGGTAATCCAAGCCACCGCCCCTCCGGATCCATGGCCGGATTCTGGTTGAGCAGCGGTTCCAATGGGATCGACTCGCTCCCAGATTCCAGTGGTTGCGGTATCTGTAGGCTCTCCAACCGTCCAACCCGTATCAATCTCCATATCATCTGCGAAATCAACCTGAATCGAAGTGAACACCAGTGCGGTGTAAGGAGCAGCCGCTCCCGATTCAGGCCGCAAGAACTCTACGCCTGCAGAATTCTGAAAGCGAATGTAGTACTGAATCTCATCCCCACAAAGTTGCTCAGGAATGGTCGCAGAGAAAATATCACCCGACACCTGAACGATGGGCTCCTCTGAGAAGGCCCCTGTATTTCCTTGTCGGTGAAATAACACCCCAGAATCAGGATTCACAGAACTCAACCCTGCTATCACGTCGACTCTGAAAGAGGCTGCGATTTGTGACTGGAGTTCCTGCGGACGTCCCTCTGGAAAGCTAATCACGAGTTCCGGAAGCACTGGGCAATCGATAGAGTGAGCCGCAAATGCGGAACAGATCAGATTAAAATTGGGCGTTCCCGTGCCAAGTTCTCCATCGTCATCATCCAACGTGAGAACTTCAATAGCAGTTTCAGGATGAGCGCTAGACTCGCCCACTCCACCGATGGTGATCAACAACCAATCGACAAACAATTGCCGGGTATGATCAAGACCTTCCACAGATCCCAATTCGGCTCCGAACCCTTCTCGTATCAACCAAAAGCTGGACCCTAAAATTTGTCCGCAGGTATGAACGGAGGTCGACGGGCATGGATACTGGATTCCTGCCGAAATCGGATCTCTCACCTGTGTGCCTGGCCCGAGGAAATCTCGCCCAATGATGGGATCATCAAACTGCAACATACTGACGACGTCAGAGAATCCTTCCCCGAAGCCCCCTTGAGCTAATCCAAGCCTGTCGACGATGAAGTGTCCATATTCGTGGGAAACGACACTCGCGTAACTAGTATTCACACAGCCAGCACCCGCTTGGAAAAAATTGATGCTCTGAGCCCCTGGGCTGAAAAAAGCATTGCATGTATCAACAATATTCACATTCGTAGTGATCGAAACATCGATCCCGAGAACACCATCCGGGGTTCTAGATCGAATAAAATCATGCGTCAGGTGTGTGTAGTGATATGCATTCACTTCTGCCACTTGGAGAGCATCGTATACAGCATTCAACTCTATGAGCACAGGTCCAGGAGGAGCGACGGGTGTCGTTCTTGACAAATTCGCTCCGCCCTCATTCACAACTGTGGACCATTGCCCCGACAGACTCGTCTGAAGGTCGACCTGATCAACGCCACTATAAGGGACAACGAATTCACCGGCATCATTCGAGGAAGTGGATGCACCTCCAGGAATAGAAACCGTAATCCCTCCGATCGGGGTTGCAGCTGGGGGATTAGAAGGCGTGTCAGGAAAACCACCCGTAGTGACTCTGGCTTCCACAGCTCCTTCAATATCAACATGAAGTATTTGATTTCGCACTTCGAGGGTTCGGCCTGAAGAGGGATCGACGTTGATCGCCCAATCCTCTCGCTGCGCAGGAGTCTTTCCCGTCGCCACAATGCGGTAAACAAGTCGAGATTCGCTTCTTAAACTGGCACTCGGTTCGATGAGGAGTTCAGCCTTGGACCAATTCAGCTGTTCACTTCCGCGCCAATCTTGGCGGGCCAATCTCAAAGCCTCTTCTGCAGAAATCTCAACAGGCGAATATCCAGAAACAGGTTCATGTGCCAAATGCCCCGCGGCGTAAACGAGAGTCGACCGACCCGAAACGGGGTCAGGACGCAAAAGTAATCGAAATGCCGAATGCTCAACGGGAATACCATCTATCACCTGACGATATCCTCGAACTGTCGCTTCCTGAGTGGGAAGGTCAGTCGCGTATAAAAGTTCCAGATCTCCAGGCTGGATGCCAAAAGCGACGGCATGTCTTTCAAGGAACACATCTACCGCTTCATCATCTGTGATCCCGGATGTGAACCGTGATCCATAGAGTTGAATCCTGCCCAGATCATCCTTTAGGACCGAGACATCGGGATAACTTTCCATGAACTGCTCAAGAGCGGAGTCTCTCTCCCCTGCATAGGGACGCTCCACCCAGTCCTGAGCATCTAATTGAAGGCTCTGAAAACCGGTAAAAATTAGGGCGAGCACGAACCACAATGAAAGGGACCTATACCCCTTTTCCTTCATTTCGGATCTGGATTGCAGACCTTCACTCCCCGAAAAAATATGGTCATTCCTAATAAATTGCTGCTTCTCGTACAAAGATCCATTGGATCTCATAGCCGTTCCTTCCCCCCACCTCGCTGTGTTTATTATCAGATGAGCATTTGCCACATAAACAAGAGGTACGTATGGAGGGTAATCTCAGTAAGTCGTTAAGTTATATACGTACCAGACATGATCATATCGGCTAGGTAGGAGGTGTGGTAGCAACAATTTATTGACATATCGAGACACATAGGTTCATTAGAGTGGATTAGGGGCAGCTTCCCGAATTCACGCAATCCAGACCATCAGTCGTAGGGTCGGCCTCACAAATACCATTGCTGGGCACCCCTGTTCCACCAAACAAAGTCTGAAGAAGTTGAATCACGTCGGAAAGATCGACGGATCCACCATCGTCTATATCACAAGCATCTTCGCACTGAAAACCTGCGGAATTTCCGAATAGAACTTCCAAGATTTGAACTGCGTCGCTCAAATCGTCGTTGCCGTCACCGTTACAATCCGATCGAATAAACTCGTTATTTACGGGTGGCGGAGGTGGAGGATTGACAACTTCACACTCAACAGCCGAGATCTGAATCAGATCGACACCCGCTTCGACAATACTACCGCCCGCAAGATCTCCGGTATTAAATCTCAACCGAACTGTGCCATTGCCTGAATTTCCTGCTTCAATCGCGAATCCACTCTGATACCAACCACCCCCGGCTTCTGGATGGCCAGGTCCCAACTCCTCGACGACAATCCAAGACGCGCCACCGTCCAGACTTTTCGAGATGGTCAGGAAATCATCTGGAGTACTGACAGACGCATTATTGCAGAACCAACGCCAGAATGTCACTTCGCTTCGAACTGAACTATCGATCGGAAATTCAGGACTTGTCAGAGTGGTATCTCCGAAATCAACATCATGAGCACCCATGGTGTCACCTGCAGAACCAAGTCCGGTGAAGTAACCACTCGAATCTCCACTGGGAGAAGGTACTCCTGCGGATGCTTGTGCTCCAGAACCGACAGGGACGCCCCACTCCCATCGACCGACCAATGCCGTGTCAGACGGAAGGGAAGTACTCCAACTAGGATTGGAAGCCAGCGGATCCTCAAGGACCACCACACTTGAAGTCGCGACAAGAGAAGTGAGTGGTTGCGTAGGACCTTCAGCAGGGTACTGAGTGATAAACCCTCCCTGGTCAGGAACTCGTACATACCATTCCAGCGAAGTCATACAAGCCTGACCGGGAATCTCGCCCTCTAACAATGTAGAGGATATGACTTCAAGGGCTGCGACCTGCCAAATCGTACTTCCAGCTTCTCTATACCGAATCTCACACTGACCCGCTGCTGGGGTTGAAGAAATCGTCTGATACGAAAATCTTACGGCCTGAGGAATTTCTGGTTCGATCAAGTCACCAAGTCCCTCAATCAGCGAGAGAGACAAGGTTGCTAAATCTGGACATGTCAATCCACCTGCGGAAGCCGCTGAACAAATGTTATTCCAATAAGGAGCTCCGTTTGAGAGATCTCCATCATCATCACTGGCTACCAAAACTTCCAGAACGATCTCATCTCGAATGGGATATCCATTAGCACCACCCAAGGTCATCCCAGACCAATCGACAAAAATTGTTTCCAGTGCTTCTTGACCAGCAACTGTGCCCAAATCATTCCGCAAACTAATGCCAAGATTGAACCAAAACTTCCCCAGTGCCTGTCCACAGAAATGTATTCCTGTTGAACAAGGTACAGTGACATTGGACGCGCCCACGCTTCGTACATGTAATCCAGGACCTTGGAAATCTTGTCCGATCACTCCTGTCTGGAGATATACGATCGCTAACGAATCTCCGTATCCTTCTCCAAATGCTCCTTGAGCCAGATTGAGAGAGTTCACGACGTGATGACCAAACTCGTGCATCACAACGGTCGAATATGCGCTATCGACGCAACCCCCACCTGCACGAAGAAACCTGAGCAGTTGCTGGCTAGGATCGTAAAAGGCATTGCACGTTCCCGACATTCCTGTGGTCGCATTGACCGGAGTCGACATCGCTGGAAATCCCCCCGGGGAATCTACAAAAAGCCTGTAGGACTGCTCTATAAAATGAAACGCATTCAACTGAGCGATGAGATGGGTATCTCCGCCGCCATCGAAAACAAGATCAACATTTCCTGACCCCGATGGTTCAGAAGCTGTAATGTTCGCGGCTGAAAGGCTAGAAACATTTCCCCAAACCCCCTGAAGCTCAGCGAGGACAGTAAAATTGTTCGAAGCAGAGGTCAGTAAGTAATCGCCGTTCTCTTGGCTATAAGTCTGGTTGCCACCACCACTGACCAAGGATCCCCTGAGCGCCGACAAACCCACCGAAGAAGTGCCCTGAGGACCAAGCCCCTCTGTTCTGATAGCGGAGACCGTTCCGGAAGCATCGATAGAACAAACCACTTCCTCTGCTTGGATCAATCGTCCATCCACGGCAGAGAAATCTAACTGAAAGGTGCTGTGCAAAGATTCATCGAGTGCTGAACCATGGAAGACCCATGCGAGCTCTGGTGATTGTTCTTCATTGGGGACGAATTCCAGACGGGCAGCGCTCCAGGATCTCTGCGGGAATAGACGGTCGGCCTGTTCCTTCATTCCTGAGTCTTGAAGCAGAGGTTCACTCACCAGTTCTTCGGAAGTACCGCAATAGGCCCTGTAATGAACAAACCAAGATCCATCATCTGTTTTCTTGAGCAATGAACGGCCGACAGCCCCACGAACAGGAATACCATCTTGCTCTTGCCGCCACGCCAACTGAACCTGATTTTCAGAAATTTCACGAACCCAATCAAGAGTCAGGCTCAACGCAGTAGTTTCACCGAGAACCCGAATAGCGTCTAACATTGCGGCGCTCTCAACATCTTGAGCGAGAGGCCCCGTCGATCGGCCATCACGAATGTTGATATCTGCAGAAAGGGCAAAATTTGGAGCAATGAATAGACTCAAGATCCCTAGAGTCAGAAACCATACACAAAGCGTGTGACTTCTTCTCAAGGGACTTGTTGATAGAATATTGCCCCATGTTAGTGGTAACCGAAATGCCAAAGACACTTAGATATTGTCCCAACTCATGATCAATAACGTCTCACAATTTTCTCGAGCATTCGCTTGAGTCAGCAGACGCTAAAACCTTGGCCATTCCCATAAACTTAAGTTCCACACACAGTCAATATTCACTCAATGCCTAAAATATAAATAATGCAAATCACGCCTAATGTATCAAAAGTTCACCGGGATGCACGACATTATCGGTCAATTCTCGACCTCAGGACCCTCATATATTTAGATCATAATCCATTACTATTAAATGGTTTATGTTATTTCCTTGGGCGCTTTAACTTCCAGAATTTTTGAGCCAAACAGCCATAACCACGAACAAATCAAACCTGATCCACCCACAGGAGCGAGAAATATGAGTGTTGGAAACATGCCCAATGCTGACGAAAAGACGGCGAAACAAAAAAGGAAACAGGAGAACCCCATGAGTATCCCCTGCCGATAGGTGCCATTTCCAGGCCTCGAACAAATCCATAGTCCTATGGCATGCCAAAACAACATTCGTGTTGCCGTTGCAAACTGCTGAGAAGAGTTCTCCTCTGGCCATCTCTGCTCTAAAAGATGAGATCCTACTGCTGCCGCTGCAACCGCAAATGCAGCCATCAACAATGCTGCGCACTCTAATAGTCTTTCAGTGGTACTCATCATTTTACCCCTGTGACATCCGAAACCTGACTCGCAACGAATAGCCATTCGTGAACCTGATCTCTGGTCCGCCCGGGAGCTGGCTTAAAGTTCCTTCGAGTTTCTCCAGTAGCAGGATTTTCATCAGAGTCACTTCTGAATCTTCGATGAGGGATCTCGATCAATTTCGGCGTGCGACGACCATCTCCCCCTGACCAATTTGAAAGAATAGTTTCGATTTCAGAGCGATTGAGTATCCCTTCTTCGCTATACGAAAAAACGATGACTTTGGCTTTTGAATTCTCGATCATTCTCTGCATGGCATGAAAGCAATCACTCCCCCTTCGGCTACAAAGTGGAGAAGCCTTTTCTTTCCATGGGATCAATCCTGTCTTTCCGTAGACGGAAGATTCGATACGCTCATCCGAATTCTCGAATGGAAGCGTCGCAAGAATTTCTGGCAGATGATAATTAGCCGGATACTGACGCTGATTATACGGAGGATCTATGTAAAGAAGATCGCAATCAATCTCTGAGACCCACTCGATGGCGTCTTTAGAATTTGCTTGTCCTGTCGGACCAAAGACCAAAGCTGGCGCTCTCAACTGAATCGGACGTAATGCACTTTTCTGGATGGTCTTGAGATACGCACCGTATGTCCCAGAAATATTCGCCACTCTGTCAGCGGCATCGATACAACTGGCTAACAATACCCAGACTTCTTGTTCCTCGATCCGGGCATCTTTTATCCAAGAACGCAGCAATCCGAGAATCGCATCTAGGCGAGCTGCATTTTCAGGCGTCAGATAATTTCTCTGTGCTTGCCCTGCATTGGAAAACTGTCGAAACAAGACACCTTCCCTAGGAGGAAGTTCCTCTTCCAAGTAGCGGGAAAGACACAAAAATGGTCGCCACTTCTCCAAATCAGGGTTCTCGACATTCGACAAGCGTGTGACGGGTAGCGGCTCCAGATTTTTCCAATATTCAGAGAGCGCTTCAAATGTTGGAGGAGACGTTGTTTCCAAATATGCTTTCTGAAAGACTTCAGAACATTTCATCAAATCCGTGGAAACCACTCGGTGACCCTGAGCTCTAAAGAATCGTCCTACGGTTCCACTCCCGGCAAACAGGTCACAAACGGTTCCTCCCGAATAACCGGCAGAGACTGCAGCATTCAAGATCTCTTCTAAGAGGGCAGTTTTGTTTCCCAGCCACCTCAATGTCAATCCTCACAAAGCAGGAGCAACTCCTGCACTGGGCGATTGGAATCACCTTGACCAGAATGCATCAACTTTTGTTCCCTGATTTCAACTGTGGCAAAGTATTCCAGTAACAACTCTCTCAGTCGGGCAGCAGGATTGGGGTGTCCTTGTTCCAACCATCTCTTCGTCAATAGCCCTGTATCGCCCGAATAAGAGATCAGTAACTTAGCGCCCTTCTTCTTGCATCCTTCAGCGACTTTTCGAAAAGCGTCTTCTACATGGGGGCCACTACAAAATTCGGAAGTGAATCTCATTTCTCTTACCGGATATCTACCTTTAGTCAGTTCCTCACCTCTTAATTGTAGATCGGGATAGTCGTACCGAGCCAGAGTTTCGAGGACATGATAAAAGCGACTGTAATTATCAGACGTGTAGGGTGGATCCAAATAAACAAGATCGACATTCTCGTCTTTGAGCGCATTCCCCTCCGCCAACAATTCCAGAATGTCATGGCAAAAGACTTTGTTTCCAGAAAGTCGTGGCCGCTCAAGGACCTCTTTCCGAATTGCATCTAAAGCCAATTCAAACTGTTCTGGAATATCGGTGGATCTTCTTTTCACGACCGCGAGAAGTTCATTATCTTTTTCAACTGATCGAGGCTGAGCAAAGTGACTTGTCCCAGAAGTACTGACGGATACGGCATGCAGTAATGCTGAAAGATAAAGAGCCTTTTTTTGTTTGTGGTGATCAGAAGACTCTGGAATAGCTTCGATGGCACAACGAATAGAATCAATCATCATCGACTGCTCTATACTGAAATACACCTGTCCCCAATATACCGTACACATCATCGCAGGCGAAAATCGGGATCCAGATCGACAACTATTCAGGAGTCGAGGTAACTCTCCACGAATATCTGAAAACGGATCAAGAACCCCTTCAGGCAGTGATTTCGAATCGGAAAAAGGGACCGGCATCAGATCGCAAAACTGCCGATATTGCTCGAAAAGATCACTTCTCTCGGTACTCGCAGTATTTATCTCTTTTAGAAATCTTCGCTCTAATTCGATACTCGAACCGAAAAGTTTCTCGAGTTCTGAAAAATTCTTGTCTCTTATCTGAGCCAGGTCAGCTTCAGGCTCTAGCAGGTCGAGAGCAGAAAACCAATCTGCTTCGACCTCCAAGTGAGCACTGGCGATCACCGAGGAAAAGTACTGCGCATCATTCGCGAGAACTCGATAATCACCGGCGAACCAACGGCCCACTGCACCTGTACCTGAACAGGCATCGAGAAGAGTCTCCCCGGGAGAGATTAAATCCCTCACCGCTCCATCGATAAATTCTTCACATAATCGTGTTTTCGCTCCCATATACCAAAGTGTTCTCATGGGAGTTTCGGGGACTGTCATCCAATGGTTCCTATTCGTTCCATGTTTTCCTGCAGACCTGCAAGCCAACGTCGTTGCATATTTGCACAATTTTCAAGATGACGATCAATTCTCCAAGTTCCGAGACCACGCCAACTCACTAAAAATTCTACCCAAGTCCCCTGACCATCAGCAGCGACGGAAAGGCATGCCTCGCTTTTTAGAGGCCCCCAACCAGAGCTCCAGGCCAACTTGTATACTTCGCATGCACCTTCTACCGATTCATAATGTTGTGAATCGCCCTCCATGGCGTTTCTCCCAGCACCCAAAACCGTTTCGTAGACTGTCTTCTGGCCGAGCACCCGAATGGCATGGTGATCCTGAATCAGGATTATTTCACCACCCCGTAAAGGAGAAGGCACCGATTGGCTCCATTGGAGCGAAAAACGACTCCCCAGAGAGGCCGATCGCCCTGTCAGCCAAGAAGATTCGGTCAAATCCTCACACCAGAGTTGCCAGTCTTCTACCAAGTTCAGCCTGCTCCAGACCCTCTCAGGATTGGAGTTGAGCCATGATGTTTCCCTCACTGAGACCATGCGCAAAGGGTGATTCCATTCATTCAGGCGTACAAAAGAGCCTAACCGGACTGAGAGTTCCGGGAACCCTCCATAAGAGTCTTTTCGTTAGGTATTCTGTGACCCGAACCTGAAAGGGTCAAGGTCAGCAACTGAGGTCGATTTCCCGACTAAATAGTGACATCTCCCGGCCTCTCCTGTAAAAATAGAAGTTGGTAGAGAAAGGCATATTCAAGATCATTCGGGTGATTTGATTCGAACTGTCGTGTTTTCAATCCAGACATCTGTGGGATTGCTGACCGTGATCGACTCGATTCATTAGAACTCAGTATTTTGGAACTCAGTTTTTTAGAACTCAGTTTTTTGGAAAACAGTATTGCCGACTTGAAGAGAAGAAAGAAGATCTGCTTTGACCAAACCTCTTGTTCCTCTCGTGCAAGCGATCCTGTTATGTGACCGGGTCTACAAGGATGATGACTCCACCAAATGCGTACTCGCAGGAACTTTTAACAAGATCCGACTTCCTGAATTCCCGGCGGAGTATTCGCCTGCGACCCTCTATATTAATCTCAGCGACTTTTCAGGATTCCATAAGGTCTCATTCCGCTTCAAGCGAATCACAGATGATAGCGTTCTTGAAGAGAGCCCAGAATTTGAAATCTATCATGATGACAGAAGAGAACATCATGAGTGCATTTTCGAGCTTCCGCCGATGGTGTTTCCAGAACCGGGCCGATACACCTGGGAAATCATTTACGACGGAACAGAGCTGCTAGGAACCGCTGACGTCGAGGCCGCCCTCATCACAGAGGATTTTCTTTCTGATGAAAATGAAGAACTCAGAGAAGACAATAACGGCGACATTGGAGACCAGAACTACTAGTCCGAATCCTTGTCCTTCTGGTCATCATTCCGATGCAGTTTTTCAAACTGGCTCCTGAGGATCATCACCTTACCCGGCTTCAATCCTTCAAGTTGCTCTTCAAATCGATCTCTCAAATCATTCCGAGCTAATAACGAAGTGACACGGGCACAAACACGTGGACTTCTATCCCTGACAGCAGGTGCCAGCAGAGCTACCTGGTCTCTTGTCAATTCCATCACTAATAGCAATTTGAGAATCTCTTTTTTATCGCGACCGGTGGCCGCCAAAAAAGACTGAATCGTCTCATCACTCTTCGTCCCAGATGATGGGGTAGAACCTTCTAAGGTCATTTCAGCAGGTCCAACAAGGCTTCACTCCCTTTATCTGCAACAGCAGTCCAATGGAGAATAACTTCTTGGGGCTTTCCCTTCTTCAAATTCAAAATCCACCTGCAGATTCCGTCTTCATTGACTTGCGGAGTCGGTTCAGTGTCGGAACCAAGTTCAACTTTCACTTCTTCGAGCATACTCACGGGAATACGACTCACAAGCTCAAGGGGCACTTCTCCCTCAAGGTAAGACTTCACGGTATAGCCCGTTCGTCTCTCGACTCTTGCTCTACTAAAGACCGAAGAGGAGGACTCTTTGTCGAATGACTGCAAATCTTGAACGTGGACATTGATACGACCTTCTACTCCAAAATGCTGTTCGAAGCTTTGTCCAGCATAGATGGTGCCAACACTTCCAGTCCCCACAAAAGTCCCTGATCTATAACACTGAACTTCCCCAGCCAACAAAACGCCGATGCCCTCATGGACCAACTTCGCGCGCCTGAAAACTCTGGGACTGACAAGGGGGATCGATTGGTAATCCAAGGTCGCCTTCATTTTATACTTAGCAACCGTCACCGCATGAGCACTCCCGTCAGCAGGGATGGAGCTGGGAGTTTTCAATTGGTATGTCACAACCCCACCTGAATCACTCTCGACCAGAGGGGCCGCTCCCCAACTATCATCAAAGTCTTCGGTGTCCATTCGAATACTGTCTTCCGTCGGACTCTCATTTACAGAATCCAGCGATCTAGCTGCCTTATTCTTTGACTCAATTTCGATCGCAGTGACTTCTTGTGGAATCAACTGCCCGGAGCTAAGGCCTAAGGAAGATCGCAAAGTCGATAAAGTCAATTGTACATCTTTCCAATCCTCACCCGATGACTGAATCACTTTTGCTCCATATTCCCAACTGACAAATCCCGTCGACTCGTCTAATCGGGCATCATGGAAAGGTGTCCATCTCGCAGTCGGAACATCATAGGCCAGTTCCACAGAAACCGTCCCAGAGGTCTCCAATTGAAAAATCACGGTCGCTGTCCAACCGCGATCAAATTCCTGAATACTGTATGAGTTAAGATCAAAAAGAATCTCGCCTCTACGATCATTCAATTTTTCCTGATCCTGCTTTAGTCGATCAACCTCAATCGCCACACTCAAATCAGAATCGAGGAGCCACTGTTGAATCTCATGGACTAATGAAGAATCAAAACTCTTCCCCAACTCTCTCGCTGTTAACGAAACGGAAGTTTCGAGAATCGCTCTATACCTTTTCAGTAATTCGCTTTGCAGTTCGATTCGATTGAGGGAGAAGCTGACCTCGAGAAGTTGATCTTTAATGTTATCGAGTTGCTCTTGGAGCGTGATGACCTCGTCAACCGGGGGAGTATTGAGACCTTCCCTTGTCATCCTTACACCGAGAACAAGGCCTTTGATATCTTCACTCTTTACGAGCCGGCCTCGAAGACTTGCGGGATCTAATGATGCAGGAAGACCCGAAAAAACAACTTCGCGGGTCCCCTTGGTACCCTCAACTTCTTTCTGCCGATGAACTCGAGCTTTGTCTTCAAAAACAGTGACCGCGAATGGTACATTTTCCGGCTTGGAGAGGACAGCCTGTCCATCGACAACGCCACTGAAACACAATACTACGATAGAAATAAAGGAGATTTTCATTGAGTGGATCATCAGTTCTCCTCCCCTTTTCTTTCTGGTGCATCGCGCTTCACCAATCCCGTGCCTTCAGGCGTTTCCAGTGTCCATAAAAGGCGGACTTCTATTTTTTCTCCAGGAGGAACCTCTACATTCCAACGAAGTATTCCATCTATTGGATCTGTGTTCACAGGGAGTGGATTAGTAGCATTTTTATTCATCTGAATTGAAACTCGCTCATCATCGGTAAATGGAATTCTTTCCACTATTTGAACGAGCTCAGCATTGCTCCCAAAATTTTCCAGATTGATTTTCAGATCTGTTCGATACTGAATCACTTTTGATAATAAGCCGCGAGTCTCTTCTGTTTCTTGAACCGACCGTTTAAGTGCAATCGTGTCAAAAGTCCCCAGTTCCAAGACTAATTCTTCACCGGGTGCTACAGTTTTCTTCATACGAGTTTTGCCAAGATAGTTTCCACCAACAAATACAGAGACGTCTCCAGCCAGTAATGGAGCATCTCCAGATAACTCCGAAATAATCCTTCGAAAAACAGTCGTATCGATTTCGGGTAAACAGCGAAGTTCATTTCGGAATGACAAACTTTTTATCGAATAAAGAAGACGATGTGTTTCTCCGTCAGAGGGAATAGATTCTGCTCGTATCGACCTAAACACACTGAGAAAACCTCTATCGTCAAGACGTGGAAAATTCCACCATTGTGAAATCCCCTGATCTCTACCGGATTTGGACTGGGTGACTAATCCACCCACCAATGCACTTGATTTGTCCTCTTCTAGGTAAAAGGACAACTCACCTCGTAACTCCTCAAGTTGCTCATGAAGAACATCTCTTTTCAGAAGTTCTTTCTCTTTTTTCGCGACGAGTCGACCCATTTTTGGAGCCGCCGCAGAACGAGGAGCTCGACGACCATTGGCATCTTCGGAACCCGGGCCCCTCAATCCGTATCGAGCTCTCTCCAACGGTGTCCCTATCGAAGTGTCCACATAACGATCACGTTGAATCTTCAGTGCAGAGAGCTGCGGAATATCGGCTCCCATTTCTGGAATACTGGTCGAGAATTGAACTGGAATCTGTGGCCAATTTTCACCTGTCAGTTGCTGAACATTTGCGAATGAACGAATTCGAATTGTCTCATTACTCGTATCCACATCTATCTCATATGAGGGATACCAAAATGCATCTGGGAGAAGGTACTGCACAGTGAAGACTCCCCCCTCTCCACTTGCATCGAGTAGATCCACCTCAATATAGGTCCGGACTCTTGCCTGGGATCCGGTCGCTTCCCTTAATTCCAGAGCGACTTCATTCCATTCAGCTCTCGCTTGGCGAAGAGAAGGCAACAGTTCAAGAATTTGTTGAGCAACAGTCGTCATTCCTGTCATGACGTGAGTGGATAGGGATTTCCATGAATCTAGATTCACTCCCGGTATCTGTTTTTCGTCCACAGCTGCGGGAAGTAAGTTTTCATAATGATCATGCAGTTGAAGAAGCGTTTTTTCTCTTCTGGCGATTTCTTTCCAGCGTTGCTCTAGACGATCACTTTCTTTTCGAAGTTCTTCTATTCTCTCTGGCTCAATGGGATCTCCGCTAATTCTTTTGATTTGAACCGCGGAAACCTCAAGATTCCCGGTCGCTTCAACCTGCACTCCCCCATCAACGAGTGAAGCAGGAAGTGGCCCGACCAATAGCTTTCGCAGTCCTGCTTCTCCGTTCGGGAGTGCCAGAGTTCTCTCTACCCGTGCATTGCTTTGATAAAGTGTCACGGAGGTGATGGTGCCAACAGATTCCATTTGATCCTGCGCAATGGCAGGAGCGGAAAACAACATCAAAGCCAGTAATAGTGACGCACTGAATAAACCTATTGCACGATTCTGGCTCTCGTCGATTTGGAACAGTGCATGACATTCATAATTCAGATCTTGCTGCATACTATGAACTCCTTTTTTCGAGATCGTCGATTCGTGCCGCTAACTCATTAATACGTAATTCAAGATTTTTGACCGTTGTTGCCAGACTTTGATTCTCCGGAACAGAAGCGACGCTTCCCCGTTCAACCCTGGGCACCGGGGTGGTCCCTGCTACAGGATCTAGGTCTTCCTGTTCGAACTCTGACATACTTTTGATGCGCTCATCCGATTGAAGCAGATGTCCCCAACGCACTCCTCTCTGAATACCAGGAGGAGTCAATCGACGCGCGAGTGGGGGTTGATGTTGAGCCAATCCTTCCAGTACGCGATTCAGTTCACCCATGTCAGCGATCGCCTTCATTCGTGAAGCACGGGTTCGCAACTCTCCAACTGTCTGCGCACCTCTTAACAACAACTCCGCCAAGACAGCCATCGATGGACCATCTAATTCCAATTCGGACGTCAATTCCTGACGCCATTTCCCCGCTCGTGATCCAGAAACAAAAACCTGTGTCGTCATGGCCCGTCTTGCCAATCGAGAAAGAATGGCATCGACCTCATCTTCCATCATAGAAACCACAGGGTCCCTGTTGGATTTTTGATTACAGGCGGTCACCACCTGATTCAGGGTGAGTGGATAATACTGGGGAGTCGCCAGAGATTTCTCGATCAGGACTCCGATGACTCGTTGTTCTTGTGCATCCAGTAATGGGATCTCAGACATGATTTGGGCTTTCCATCGACTCTTCTGACCTATTCATGATTCATGACAGCAGAGAATCAGGTTTCAATGAGTGCGATTCGCGGTCCTATTTCAAGGCCGCAAAGTCAATGACATACGTTACTTCCCGAAGGAGCCTTTTTCGAGAGACTGTACAAAACTCCATATGGGGTCTCAGCGTAGTTCTCCCTCCCCTCCCTGATATGAAATCCTTTTACGGATACGAAGAGTCAGGGATCGATGAACACGTATTCAGGGGATAGGCTGTTCCTTTGAGCCCATATCGAAACTCAACAGGGAGGTGCTGTGTCTAGGAAACGAAGAATCGATCAGCATCGTGCCGATGCCGACTCCCGTTCCCAACGTCCTCGCCCTGAATTGGTGCTGATTCTCGATAATATTCGAAGCCTTACAAACGTCGGATCCATCTTCAGAGCGGCCGACGGCTTTGGCGTACGAAAAATATATCTTTGCGGTATTACTCCGACTCCGCCCCGCCCCGAGATTGCCAAGATCTCATTGGGAGCAGAGGACACTATCGAATGGCAACATCTGGAGGATCCTGCTGTCGCCGTTCGAAAACTTCAAAACGACGGATATACAGTGTTGTCTCTAGAACAAACAAAAGAATCCGAGTCTATATACGACTATCAATACCCACATCCCCTCGCCATCGTCCTCGGTCATGAGGTCGTGGGAGTAGATGAGCAGATTCTGTTTCTCGGCGATGGGAGTATTGAGATTCCCATGTTTGGATCGAAGCACTCTCATAATGTGGCGACGTCGTGTGGAATCCTTCTCTCTGAGGTTCGAAGACATTGGCTGGGACTTGGAGATTCTCCTCCCTGGTTAACACCCTCAGATACCTCTGGAGGTCAAGCATGACTCACTTTTTTGGAGATCAAGCATGACTCACTTTTTTGGAGATCAAGCATGACTCATTACATCGCAGGTCTCGATGAAGCGGGTTATGGGCCTTGGTTGGGTCCCATGGTCATTGGATTCTCAGCTTTTGAAGCCCCCCCCGGCACCTCTCCCAGTGCTCCTTGGGACGAAGTGCCAGCCCTCGGCCGTGCTGGCCGGCGCGAAAAGGGAGTGATCTCTGTTGCAGACTCCAAAAAACTACACCGATCCGGAACTGGAGATCTCACTCGCTTAGAAGAAGCAGTCCTCGCATTTGTCACATTGGAAAAAGGGGAGACCCCTCGCTCCTTCAGAGAGCTCGTCAATCATCTGACAGCAGGTCGCTCGGAATACTTGGAAAAGTATCCTTGGTATCGCGATCAGGATCTCCAACTTCCCTACTCAGTAGACTCACTCGAACTTTCTGGCAAGACACGAAAGCTCGCGAGAGGACTGGAAGCCGCCCAACTTCAATTTCAAGAAATCCGTGCGATTCCCCTCGAAGTGCTTGAGTTCAATTCTGAAGTCAAAGCGAGAGGAGGAAAGGGAGCGGTCGATGCTTGGGCCATGGGAAGATTCCTTCACTGGCTATGGAATCAAGATCATCGTCCGAGTGTTGAAGTTTGGACCGACCGCCTCGGAGGGCGAGAACGATATGGTCCTCTTCTCTACCCCCTGTTTCCGGGATGTCAGTTTAAGATTCTTGAACAAGATAAAGACTCACAGTCCTATCGTGCATCTCGGGCTGACGGAAAAAATGTCGAAGTACATTTCAGAAAAGAATGTGAAGATCACAGTTTTTGTACAGCTCTAGCATCGATGACAGCGAAGTACCTTCGAGAGCTTCACATGGTGTTGCTCAACCGTTGGTGGGCAGAGAAAATCCCAGAATTGAAGCCCACTGCGGGTTATCCACAGGATGCTAGACGGTTTATCGCAGAAGTTGAAGAAGCCAGAGAACACTTAGGAATCGAAAAACAAATCTTGATCAGGAGCCGCTGAATCCCTCAATGGGCTTCATATAAGGCCAAAGTTGATCCTGAATCGCCTCTCGGCTAATTTCTCAGATCGACATCTACTAATTAAGGAGCACTTCGTGGCTGATAATAAACCCTCCTCCGATCTGGACATTGCACGCTCGGTACCGCTCAAAGAGATCCGTGAGATCGCTGAGAAATACGGTATTCATGAGTCTGAATTAACTCCTCATGGTCGCTACATGGCAAAAGTCCCTCTCTCCATCCTCGACCGACTCCAAGATAAACCAGATGGAAAGTACATCGATGTGACCGCCATCAATCCTACCCCTCTGGGTGAAGGAAAAACGGTAACGACGATAGGACTAGGATTGGGACTCAATCACATCGGTAAAAAAGCGGTGTCAACGATCCGCCAACCATCGATGGGTCCAGTGTTTGGTATTAAAGGAGGAGCAGCTGGCGGTGGAAATAGCCAAGTGATCCCTATGGAAGACTTCAATCTTCACCTCACTGGGGACACTCATGCCATCGGGTTGGCCAATAACCTTCTCGCAGCGTGGGTCGATACTTCCATATTGATGGGGAATCCTCAGAAAATTGATCCTGCGACTGTCACGTGGCGACGCTGCATCGATGTGAATGACAGAACTCTGCGTCAGGTCATATCCGGTTTAGGTGGCTCAAAAAATGGAGTCCCCAGAGAAACAGGATTTGACATCACCAGTGCCAGCGAAGTGATGGCGATTCTCGGCCTCTCGATGGATGCGAAAGACCTCAGAAAACGCTTGGGCGACATCGTAGTCGCAACTGATACCGATGGTCAGCCTGTCACAGCCGAAGCTTTAGGCGCAGCAGGGGCAATGGCTGTCGTCCTCAAAGACGCCATTCATCCCACATTCATGCAAACCCTGGAAGGCACGGGCTGCTTCGTTCACACCGGGCCATTTGCAAACATCGCCCACGGTAATTCCTCCATCGTCGCCGACAAAATCGCTCTTAAACTCTGTGACTACGTCGTTACAGAAAGCGGATTTGGCGCGGATATGGGTGCTGAGAAGTTCTTCAACATCAAATGCCGCGTGAGCGGACTAAAGCCAGATGCCGCCGTCGTCGTGGCAACGATTCGAGCATTGAAGGTCCATAGTGGACGCTTCAAGATTTCACCAGGAAAGCCACTTCCTGAAGAAATGCTGAAGGAGAACATTCCGGCAGTTGAAGAAGGGATTGTGAATCTCAAGCGTCATATCGAAAACGTCGGCAAATTCGGCGTACCAGTTATTGTCGCTTTGAACAGATTCCCCACTGATAGCGATGGCGAAGTAGAAGTTGTACTGAATATGGCTCGCAGTTTTGGAGCGTTCGACGCCGTGATCTCCGACGTGCATGCACGTGGAGGAGAAGGTGGAGCTGAACTTGCAGAAGCCGTCGTCAGAGCATGTGAAGAAGTACCCTCAAAATTCTCTGTGCTGTACCCCGATGACATGCCGGTGAAAGAAAAGATCTCAACGATCTGTAAAGAGATATACAGGGCGGATGGAGTGAAGCTACTTCCGGCGGCCCGTAAATCCATACGCAAATTTGAGAAAATGGGCTTGGGTCATCTGCCGATCTGCATGGCCAAAACTCAATACTCATTTTCTGACGATCCCAAAAAGATTGGTGCCCCTGACAACTTCCAAATGACTGTCAGGGATGTTCGTCTCTCTGCCGGCGCTGGTTTTCTATACGCACTGACGGGAGACATCATGACGATGCCGGGGCTGGGTTCAAAACCTGCGTTGCTCAACATTGATCTGGATGAGCAAGGTCTCCCTGCAGGTCTCTTCTAATATGAAAGTTCACCGATCCACCTCCTTCGATTGCCCCCTTCCTCACCTGAGTTACGGCATCCTTTTTCTTTTATGTCTCCCAGGATTATTGCTGGTCCCTACCAGTTCCATCCTTGGAGAAGAGCGTCCCTTCGTGGGTTCAGCGACCATCAAAGAGATCAAGAAGGGACCTGAATCAGAGACCCTTCTGAAGGTGAAGGAGAAGAAAGGTGACGTGGAGGTCAAGATCACTGGCAAAACAGTGATCGAACTTCATGAAATCGTGTCGATCAAAGAGCTCGAACTAGGCTCCTCGATTCATGTGCTCGGCAAAAAGCAAGGAGAACAGCTTGGAGCGGGCGGTGCACGTTACCCCCCCATGATTATTCAGATTCATGCCATCGTATCGGGTTCCCTGAGGCCGCCGGCTCTTCCAGAAAAACTCCGAGGAAATGGACTGATTTGGATCAGCGGAACTCTCAAGTCTGTCAACAACGGTACCGAGCGCGAAGTTGCAGAACACCGGCTAGGCACCTCTCTCGGAACAGAAACATTGCGGATTAAAAGGGTAAAAGCAAACACCTTGAAAAAGCGAAAGAAAGTTTTCCTTGGTGGGTACCTCGACGATTCAGATCGAAAAAATAGAACTCTGGAAGCTGTCGAAATCTTGCAACTCGCGCCACGGTGGAAGAAATATGAATCCACTCATAATCTTGCGAAAAGACTCCCGAAGAAAAGGAAAAAAGAAGGCGACGATAAAGACGACGACGATCTGCCTTTTTAATCTTTCTCTGAAAATCCGAAGAGAATCCCCTGCTTCAAGCGTTGAGACATCTTACTGAACCAACCGAGCTCCGACTTTGGCGTTTTTATAGAATCGACAGAATCTTCGATCACCTCCACAAGGATTCCCCCGCATCCTACGTGTTGATAATTCCTCTGCCCTTTGGCAATACGTCGAGACACTCGAATGCCCACTTCAAGCTCTTCGCGGCATGATTCGCAATAGACCATTTCTCTTCGGTGTCGACCTTGGGCACGCATCTGATGTGTTCGTTCCCCATTACCGCCGATTTCGAGAAAAATGCTTCTCCACTCCTCACCATGAGATTTCACATCCGACCCCGCAATGATGTGGGCTAACTCATGAAGAACAGTGTTTCGATACTGGTCGCGGTTTTCCTTCAGGCTGAATATGGGAAGACTCAGCCCCACCTGCTTACGCTTAGGACAGGCATTTCCAGCACTACTGGTCAATCGTCGACTCAGCCTGATGTCAGTTCCGATCAAGCGACTTCTGTATTTAGGAAATTGCTCATACAGTTCGTCAAAGATCAGTTTTGCTTCAGATTCAAGCTCAGTCATACAAGAGGAGGCCTCACTCAACGGAATCTCTCCTACTCATCTTATCCACAGCATCGAACAACGCCTGAGTTCCTAACTTGCCACCGCCAGACTGCATCACTGCGTCGTAGAGTTCTTTCGCCAATGTCAGCCCTTGAAGTTGGATTCCCATGCGCTCGCACTCTTCTAGTGCGATCTCCATATCTTTGACAAAGTGCTCAACGAAAAAACCTGGATCCATATCTCCACGCAATATGCGTGGTGCAAGATTTGTTAAAGACCATGATCCGGCAGCTCCTCCTGACACACTTTCAAGAACGACTTCCGGATTCAAGCCTGATCGATTTGCGTAAACCAAACCCTCGCACATTCCGATCATCGTGCTCGCAATGATGGTTTGGTTGACCATTTTTGTGTGCTGTCCCGATCCTGCTGCTCCTTGGAATTTGATCTGACTACCGAGCACTTCAAAGATGGGAGCGACCTTATGAAAGGTTTCTTCAGCTCCTCCAACCATGATGCTCAAGGAACCATTTTTGGCACCGACATCTCCACCAGAAACAGGTGCATCTAAAAAAGAAAGTCCCTGCTGGCTCCCCTCTTGAAAAAGTGATGCCGCAAGAGAAGGACGACTCGTCGTCATGTCGATCGCAATTTGGCATTGTCTTTCTTCGGCTGGACAGCTCAGCACACCACTTTCACCTCTATAAATCTCTTCGACATCATGGGGATATCCCACAATAGAGATGATGACGTCATGGTGGCGTGCCAAGTCCCTTGGATTTTCAAACCACTCTGCGCCATCTTTCAAGAGAGGCTCTGCCTTTGCAGGAGTGCGTGTATAAATACCCATGGGGTAACCTTCGGATAACAAGTGACGTGCCATGGACTCTCCCATGACTCCCGTTCCAATCCAGCCGACGCTGGGTTTCATCATTCCCCCAAACTCTTCAAATATTACAATTTCCGGAAATGTTTTCTGGAAGTGCAGTCTACACCTTAGTTTCGGTCAATACAGTACGCCCCAAGGCTCGACTTATGTCCATCCCTATGGCATGATCGACCTTTGCGATTCTTGACTCACCTCGTCCATTGACTGATTCGCTGTCGACTGATTCGCTGTCGACTGATTCGCTGGTGACTGATTCGCTGTGTCCCCCGAAAGGACTTCATGCTGGCTTCCAAAGTGAACTTCCTTAGAGAATATCTCTCAAACCCTGCATTGATAGGAGCTGTCGCTCCGAGCGGCCCTGCCTTGGCAGCGCGAATGCTGGATGGAATTTCGCTCACTCAAGCGAAAACAGTGATGGAGTTAGGACCGGGTACGGGAGTCTTCACGAGAGAGATCTTGAGCCGTATCTCTGATTCTTGTCGATTCATGGCCGTCGAAAAGAACTCTACCTTCGCAAAAAGACTGCAATCAGAACTTCACTCTGTGGAAGTTATCGATGGTGACGCCGGTATGCTGGGCTCCATGCTCGATGAGCGAAATCTGGAAGAAGTGGACTTCGTCATCTCCGGGTTGCCCTGGGCTGCTTTTCCGGGACCACTGCAGGAACAGGTACTGAGCCAAGTGTCTCAACGTCTTTCCCCCGATGGTTGTTTTGTAACCTTCGCTTATGGCGGGATTCATCTGCTTCCCAAAGCCCGAGCCTTTCGCAAGCAGTTGGAAAAGCACTTCTCAAATATCAGCAAGACTCGTACCGTCTGGAGAAACCTGCCGCCCGCCTTTGCCTATCAATGCAGAAAGTAAAAGGTGCGAACCATGGATTCATGGGAGTGGATCGTCTTTTCGGTAGGCCTGAGCGTATCATTCGTCATTGCCGGGATCGTGATTCTCAAGGCAATTGCCCGACAGACTCAGGCGAAAACGAATGAACGACTGGAAGCTTTAAACAAACTGAACTTCAAGTTTACGACCAAAATCGATGCCGAAAAATCGAAGCAGCTGGACTCGGTTCTTTAGATCCAGAAATTACAAAGTCATTCAAAAAAATCTCTGGCGAGCGGTGTCTACCGTGATCACCCCGTCCAGATCCTGAATCTGGAATCGATCATGTACACCGGAAATGCCGTGATAACCGTTCGACAATCGGTCGGCATGATTCCCCTGAACCGATCTGTTCCGAAAATGATCATCACTCCAAAAAATGTGCTTCACGGACTCGGAAAACTGTTCGGCTCAAAGTCGCTGTCTTTTCCGACCCACCCGGACTTTTCCAGAAAATATACGGTCAAAGGGCGGCAGCTCGAGTTGATCGAAGATTTCATGACTCCACAGATCCTCGAGTTTTTCGAAGCGCGTCCGGGAATCTTCTGGGCAGTTTCCAAGAATACGCTCCTGTATTTCAACTCACAAAAAGAACTATTTTCATTCAAGGACATCGAACGTTTCCTCAAACGCGGGACCCGCCTGGCTTCACACCTGAACAAATCCTGAGTTCATTCTTAGCGGAGCTTTTCGAATCGCTGATCCAGGTCATCCATCGTCATGCGGCGACAAGCGATCCACGGAGATTCTCCTGGTGTCCAATGCCCATAGGTAATGGTCACAATTGTCCCATCCTTCTGCTTCAGCACAGCAGGGTATGCACAATCACCCCGAACATGGTTATCCAGTAAGCGGATGCGATACTGTCCTTCGCGCCCCTTCACGATGTCATCCCAAGAACCTACCCAGGCCACCCAATCGCCTTTCGTGGAGCTCTCATGAGTCGTATCCCTGAAGGATATGAAGAGCCTCCCATCGTCGGTGTAGACCGCAGTATGTCGGTCCCCCGTCAATGAGCCCGGTAACTCGCGTGGTTCAGACCACGTCTTGCCCTCGTTCTCACTGAAAATCACATAAGAATTTTTTCTGCGACTATTTTCACGCAACAGTAGAGCCAGCGTTTTCCCATCGGGCGATCTCACAACACCGGGTTCACAAAGATGAACAGCTGGCATATGGGCAATCGCCACAGGATTCGACCAGGTCAAACCTCCGTCGCCCGAATGTGTTTGAAATACATCAAAGCGAGAACTTCCTTTTGAAGCACTGAGAAAGCGACCATCGTCATGAAACCAAGCGGCATGTGTTCCATCGGACAGACGAGCCAGCGCCCCCATGACCACGATGCCACCCCAATCTCCTACAGGATTCAAATCACTCCAGGTATCTCCGGCGTCCTCACTCACTGCCAGCCTCGCAGGATAAAGCCCTGACCACATGATCAATCGTTCAGTTCCATTTTTATCCATCACCCTGTGAATCGTAGGAACTTCCAATGAGGACTTCCAGTTCTCCGGAGTGGCCAATCGCTCGCTCCAGGTCGCTCCGCCATCGGTACTCTTTTTGTAGACGATGCCGCCTTTACCGTGCCCTTTGGGGTAAACACACAAGATGGTTTTATCATCTTCCAGCAATACCGCAGTCGGGTGTCCCAAATATTGCCCCTTCTGACGATCCACAGTGATCACATCTTCGACACCATTCAGATCGATAACAGGAATAGAATATCCACGTGAAACAGGCGGAAGATCTCCACTGATGTGAGTATCTATCGGACTAGCAAAAGAACTCACGACAATGCCGCACAGACCCGAAAAGATCACCCCTACAAATGCTACGTAGTACTTAAACATCTATCGCCTCTTAGTCTGTTGCCGGAGTTGACCTTAGCCATCCGTATCCTGCAGCGATCACAAGCCCGATGACGATGGCGACTCGACCTGCTTCAGTCGTCCCGGCTCCACTTGACGCCAAACCTAAACCATGACTGAGGGCCCCTCCGAAAAGGATTCCCATCACTGCCATCGCCGCATCTCCATTTCCCTCACCGGTCATCACTAGTTGTCGCACCGGGCATCCTCCGGCAAGACATCCACAAAGCCCGACAAGAGCCAAGGCAAGGGCGGACCACAGATAGTCTCCATGGGCGGCGGGTTGCCCAGCAAAGGAGAGTTGCCCTTTACCGGCACCAAAGACGACGACGGCATAACCGATCATCATCACGAGTGTCGCCAGCAACATGCGGCGGTCTTTTTGGAATATCTGTCGAGCAGCGGTCACCGCACAGAATCGTGTGGCTGAGAGCAACGCTCCTCCCACCAAGCCGATTCCCAATGAGATCAGCCAGGGTGCATGAGCTGGACTTCCATCCCCTCCAGGCCCCGGACCAGAAAGCAGCCCAAATCCCCAGAGAACGCCACCCCCCAATAATAAGAGAGGACCTAATAGTCCTACTGCTGCTGGAGCCTCTGAGGTTTTGCCGACGTTATATCCCCTTTTCTCTAGAAATAATCCAAAGGCGACTCCGACAACAAACCCAGGAAGACCGACCCAGGCTGAGAGATCTCCTCCAGCCAACCGCTGAATCATCCGAAATGGGCAACCGAGAAAAACGAGACTGGAGATGCCCATCCAGACACCAAAGAAAAAGCGGGTCGAAGCATGAGAACCCGATCTTGCTTGCCACTTGCCTCGAGACAGCAGCCAGACCATCGCTCCAAAGACAACACCCAGAATTTCTGGCCGAAAGTATTTCAACTTGGCGGGTTCGCCAAAGAGGTTCAAGGCTCCTGCACTATCGCGCAGGAAACAAGCTCCACAGATCCCCATGTTGCCTGGATTTCCAAAAGCGACGAGTGTTCCACAACTGACACCGACGACAAGCATCGCCAATAATCCTTTTATAAAACGACTTCGCTCGAATTCTCCTCTGAGCATCTCGACCGACCCCTTCTTCCTGTGCACTCTCTTGTGAGTTTATCTACCCTGATTTCAACCCGGTTTACTGAAAAACGATCTCTAACACAAACAGGGTTGAAACATCTCTTTCTTCCGATGGTTTCCCCGGCCAAAACAGCCTGGGAGCGATTTCTCCATAGAGCCAATCAAAGTAAATTTTCTTGCGTAGTGCGGCCTCCAGCGTGACGCCCTTAATAGCAGGCTCAGTTCCCAAAAAACCCGCCAAACTCGTTGAAAGTCGGAGGTTCGCTTCATCATTCAATGGGATGAAGACTTCTGTCGAAAATACAGACTGGAGAGGTTCTTTTTCGAATCGCACACCTTCCAGTGAAAATCGCAATAGGTGGTCAATGAATAACCGCTCAAGTCGAAACTGGGTTCTCTGACCTGTACCCAATTCCTCCCGGTACTCTAGGCTTTGAATCGAGAGGAAATTCCACTGCTCGAAAACCGGAGCCCCATACTTCCAGCGTATTCTCACTCGCGTCTTGGGATTAGAAGAAAGCTTGATGCCTCCATCCAGATTCCAACTCCCCGGCAAATTCCGAAACAACGATAATCGAATTCCCGAGACATTTTCGTCTTCCAACAAATTGTTCAACTCAGAGTCCGTTCCCTCTGAGCCCAATACTTCGTCGAAATTAGTCAGAAAATCCTCACGCATCGATTCCAAATACAACCCCAGGCGCTTTTCTGTTCGAGGAAGAACAGCATGCCCTCTGATTTTAACTTGGAATTCAGATTCGGATTTTTCCAAAACCCGAAATTCGGAGCGCACTTTAAATCGGGTCTTCTCACTATCGTCATCCAGATCTTCATCGCCAAAAAACTCATCCAGATCCCTGCTCATTCGGAGAACTCGATCTCCAATTCTTCTATGGATCCTGGACACTACATTGGGAACATCATCAATCTTTGTGATCTCATTCGTCGAGCTCGCCGAGTCCGATTCATGAGGTGCCTCAGAGCTCGGCGGGATCTGAGAATCCTGTCCGAATACTGAGTGAGAAATGACAATCAGGACGACAATCGTGATTGCCTGGAGGTTCGAGAAATGTGTGATCATAGGCGAAAGCATAACACACCTCATCATCACTGGTATCCCGACCTCAAAGACTAGTTGTCGAGATGCCCCACGTCACTGTCACCCATCTCGACTTTCTCATTCGGGAAATACTCATTCCATCTTTGAGTGACACGTCGTGCTGTATCGTCATCACAGAAAAGTTCATCCGGATACCCCGGCTTCATTCTTGAATCGATAGCAACGGGCCCCGAATAAGCGATGTGATTCCTGCGAACTTCACTCGACTTGGCATGAATATCTGCAGCAGGCTCAAAGCGTGTAAAGGTTGACCAAAGGAATCGAGCTTCTGTCGCAGTCGCAGTACGGGCATCGTCGACAAGGACGACTAATGGCCAATCATTGAACGCCGAGGACTCTAACAGCCTTTTTGCAGCACCGGGTTCCTGACTGTATTTCGGTGCTTCGACCACCAAGCAACCTCTACAGAAAACTTCTGCATGATGAAAACCCTGGGGCAGTTGGCCTTGGAATTGCCCCGGAAGATCACGGATAGGATCGCCTATTCCCATAAGGAATCCCTTCGATCCTTCATTCACAGAGGGCCCGGCATAATCAAGAGTGTCCATGCTGGTACAGCCGATCACATGGAGATCGGTGGCGAAGTTTGTTCTCGCCAGTACATATTCCAATGTGCCCGTAAAATCTTTGAGGTCGACAGCACCATCCGTCATCAGCAAAAATTTTGTCAGCGAGAGTTGTCCTTCTCCTAAAATTCGGAACGCCGAGACCATCGCTTCTCTCGGATACCGATCCTTTACCACAGCACCCGCCAAAGAGTGATATCCCGTTTCCCCATAAGACCAGAGATCTTTTATTGTGGGCATCACAAGAGGGAATAAGGGAGAGAGCAACTCCTGTAAAAAGTCGCCGAGGAAAAAGTCTTCCTGCCTCGGCTTTCCAACCACTGTGGCAGGGTAGATGGCATCGCGCCTATGGGCGATCTCCTTAATCTTCATGACGGGATAATCATGTTGCAAAGAATAGTATCCATAGTGATCACCGAAGGGGCCCTCAGGCCAACGCTCACCAGGCAAGGCGTGTCCGTGAATCGCGAACTCACACTCCGAGACAAAGGGATGATCTAGGTCACTAGATTCTGACAACTTTAATGGAGCATCCTGAAGTAGCGAAGCCAGTAACAATTCAGGAACATTCTCCGGCAGCGGCGCTATAGCACTAGCGATCAGAGCAGGCGGGCCTCCCAAGAAACACGTCACAGGAAATGGTTTTTCTAATCTCTCTGACTCCATCAGATGATAGCCACTTCCCTTGTGAATCTGAAAGTGAAGCCCCAAGTGATCGGAGTCGTGGGCTTGCATTCGATACATGCCCAAATTATGTCGCCCGTCTTCAGGGTGTTGCGTGTAAACGAGTGGCCATGTGATAAATGGTCCACCGTCTTCAGGCCAACTGGTGATGATGGGCAAATCTCCAAGATCCGCATTTCTATTGCGGACCTCCATCACCGGTCCATTTTTTCTTCTTCGCATTCCCACTTTGAAAGCGGCACCCGCCACATCTCTGGCAGCCCAAAGTTTACTGGGTGTCGGTGGCACGATGGTCTCGACGATGTGAACTAATCGGCGCAGAAAATCTTGTCCATGCCGACCAAATCCCATATCGACCCGTTTTTGGGTACCAAATAAATTCATCACTAATGGAAAACGCGATCCCACCGGATTCCGGAACAGAATAGCGGGCCCACCAGCGGCGATCACACGACGGTGAATCTCTGCGGCTTCGAGGCGAGGATCGACAGGAGCGTCGACCTCGATGAGATCTCCCGATTTGCGAAGGTCTTCAAGAAATGTACGAAGGTTGCGATGCATGTTGGACTCCCAGACACATTGTGGTCTTGATCCAATGATGCTGACTCTGAGGAGGGGGAGTGTCCAGTCCTTCAGGAAGAGTGGTTTGGAAGGACCAGAATTCCTTCAATACGATCCAGTTTAATCTCCTCGCCGTCGAATCCCTCGACGGTCAAAGAGCAATTTTCGAACAGTTCACCCTGTAATCGCTGTTCTAGAACGATTTTGAGCTGTTCTGGGGGGATGGGCCCATAATGCCCCGCTGAGACCCAGGCATGCGTCACATACCGGAATCCTCGGATCATCGCCTGAAATCTCAGGTTTTGAATCAGTGCTTCTACGGGGGCCAAAACTCACACCTTTCCGGCCCTCGAAGATCCCAGGTGGATCATGGCGGGCCAAAGGATGTGATCGGCCGCTGAGCGACACATATTGAGGGTTTCCTCAAGAACCTTTTCAGGTCAGGGAATTCATGCCTGATCAGCGCCCAATGCCAAGGCAATCCAAGATCTCACTCCCACCGACATCGCCTGATCGTCGACCTGAAATTTGGGATGGTGACAGAAGTAAACGATGCCCTGATCCTCGTCCCGATTTCCGAGGAAGAGGAACGCTGCTGAGACTTTTTCTCCGTAGTATGCGAAATCTTCGCCTCCGAGGACCGGGTAACCCTCATCTGTTAAAGGAACCTCGCGAGCGAGAGATCTCTCTGCTTCTCTGCAAGCATCCGGATGATTGAAGGTCACGGGATAACCTTCGATAATCTCAACCTTCGCTGAACACTCATGGGACTCTGCCACTGAGGTAGCAATGTCTTTGAGTCTTTTTCTAGCAACATCGCCGACTTCTTTTTCAAAAGAACGAATGGTGCCATTCAATTTTACCTTTTCAGGAATCACATTGTCGGCACTGCCGCCATGGAATTGAGTGAAGCTGACCACACAGGATTTCATCGGATCGGTATTTCTCGAGACAATCTGCTGAGCAACATTGATGATCTGACTCGCAGCAACGATGGGATCCCTCGTCATATCAGGACCGGCAGCATGACCACCGACTCCCTGAACTTCAATATTAAAGGTATCGGGCTGAGCCATCGTTGGCCCCTCCACAATACCGACCTTGCCTGTATCAAATGCAGGCCACACATGCATGCCAAAGATACGATCGACGCCATCTAGGCATCCATCTGCGATCATTGCTGGCGCTCCTCCGGGGAGCGCTTCTTCATTGGGTTGAAAGATAAAGCGAATCGAACAGGGCAATCGATCCCGGATGCCTGCGAGAGCACGTGCCGCTCCCACCAGCATCGAGGTATGAGCATCATGACCACACATATGAGCCGCACCGGGGATCGTACTCTTGTGAGGAAGATCAGCTTCTTCATCCATCGGTAACGCGTCCATGTCGGCCCTGAAGGCAATCCGACGGGTCGCGCCAGGAACGTCGATGTCGCCGACAACCCCGGTTTTCCCGATCCCTTCCCGTGTCTCGATTCCTGCGGCTCGCAGTTGTTCCGCCACAAGAGCCGCAGTTCGAACCGTATCGAAGCCGATCTCCGGATGCATATGGATATCTCGTTGCAGATCGACGACACCGCCGATCACCTCGTCTGTCAGCTGCTGAACGTCAATTTCACGAATCGTTGCCATGGGGCCTCCTTGGGGGGTCTTGTTCCCCGATTCTGGACTAACTCTTTGCCGAGTGGAAGCGGCTCACGTTGCCGTTTCTACCTCCATGGGCTAATCTCGCTGTTTCAACCGATGAACGGGAGGATCCCATGGCTGCGAAATTGACCTCACAATCCGATGATTACCCTCGGTGGTACCAAGAAGTCGTTCAGCGAGCAGAGCTGGCCGAGAATGCTCCTGTCCGTGGATCCATGATCATCAAACCTTATGGATACGGTATCTGGGAACAGATGCAGTCAGTCCTCGATGGCATGTTCAAAGACACAGGGCACGTCAATGCTTACTTCCCAGTATTGATTCCAGAAAGCTTTCTCAAGAAGGAAGCCGAACACGTCGAAGGATTCTCTCCCGAACTCGCGGTGGTGACTCACGCCGGGGGTAAGAAATTGGAAGAACCCTACGTGATCCGCCCCACTTCAGAGACCATCATTTGGGATACCTACAGAAATTGGATCCAGTCCTATCGTGATCTTCCACTGCTGATTAATCAGTGGGCCAATGTCATGCGCTGGGAAATGCGTCCCCGACTGTTCCTTCGCACTACGGAGTTCCTCTGGCAAGAAGGTCATACCGCTCATGCCACACAAGAAGAATCTCACGAAGAAACACTTCGCATGCTTGAGGTGTACGCCCGATTTGCAGAAGATTACATGGCGATGCCTGTCATCCAGGGTGAAAAATCAGAGCGTGAAAAATTTGCGGGTGCAGTGAAGACCTATTCCATCGAAGCAATGATGGGCGATGGAAAAGCGTTGCAGGCAGGAACGAGTCACGACTTAGGTCAAAACTTTGCCAAGGCGTTTGATGTGAAATACCAAAGTGCTGAAGGCAAAGAAGAATTTGTATGGGCCACCTCATGGGGAGTCTCTACCCGTCTCGTTGGCGCTCTGGTCATGGCTCACGGAGATGACCAAGGATTAGTTCTTCCACCCAAACTCGCTCCGATCCAAACGGTGATCGTCCCTATCTATCGAAATGACGAGCAGATGGTTCCTGTTCTCGAAGCTTGTTCCAAACTAGAAAAAGCCTTGAAGGACGCGGGCTCCAGAACACACCTCGACAATCGAGATCATTATCGTCCGGGATACAAATTCAATGAATGGGAACTCAAAGGAGTCCCAGTTCGCATCGAAGTCGGTCCCCGTGATCTTGAAAAGGGTGAAGTGGTCCTCGCCTTCCGTCACAGTGGCGAAAAGAAGACGCTCCCATTAGAAGCAGTCGCCTCGGAAGTCATGAACGTTCTCGATGAAGCTCAGAAGGGACTTTTCCAAAAAGCTCTCAAGAAGCGAGAAGAACGGACCTTCGAGGTCGACACCTATGACGAGTTCAAAGAACGCGTCAATGATGGTGGATTCTTCATGTGTCATTGGGATGGAACCACAGCAACAGAGGAAAAAATTCAACAAGAGACGAAAGCCACCATTCGTAATATCCCCTTCGATTCTCCCGACGAAGTCGGGAAGTGTATGGTCACCGGCCAACCCAGCGCACGCCGGGTCATCATCTCGAAGGCATATTAATCGATGGGGATCATCGGACTGATTCTGGCAACCTTTCTGGTAGCGGCTCCGACAAAGCCTGCCAGCGACCTCCTCGGACCTCCAGCGGCGAGCTACGTCATCGATCTGAAAGATATATCCCGACATCGCATCCACGTCGAGCTGGCCTGCCCACGCAAAGCGAATGAAGATCTCGAAATCTGGATGCCGGTGTGGACTCCGGGCTCTTATAAGGTTCGTGATTACGCCCGTCACATCGAAACCATCTCGGCGACAGATGAGACTGGGACAGAAATCCCCATCACAAAAGTTCGCAAAAACACTTGGAACATCTCTGCCGGGACAGGGAAGGTTCGTGTCAGCTACACCCTCTACTGCAGGCTGTTGACGGTCCGCACCAACTTTGTCGAAAAAGACGGAGGATTTCTCAATGGTGCCCCCACTTTCCTGATTCCCAGAGGAACAACAGGCCCCTTCGATTTCGCCTTCGCCGACCTCCAGCAGGAATCTGGTTTTCAGAAAATCTGTACACTCCCTCGCATCGGCAACAGCTGGCGCGCTGCGGATGTCGACACTCTCTGCGACTCCCCCATTCTCATCGGCCAGCCGAAAGTGCTGCCCTTTGTCGTCGAGGAGATCCCCCACGATCTGATCCATCTCGGTGATACTTCGACTTGGGATATGGAAGGTAGCCGCGAAGCCATCGAATCCTTAACAAAAGAGATGGTCTCCTTTTGGGGACAGATCCCTTATTCCCGCTACCAATTCATGAATGTCATCGCCGAAGCAGGAGGCGGACTTGAACATAAGGATTGCACTCTGATGCTCACCAGCCGCTGGAGTTGGAACGATGAGGATCGTCGCCGCGGCTGGTACGGCCTTGTGAGCCACGAATTATTCCATGCCTGGAATGGGAAACGACTACGTCCCGTGGCCCTCGGCCCTTTCGACTACGAACGAGAAGTACTGACTCCAGATTTGTGGATGGTCGAAGGCTTCACCAGTTACTACGACGACCTGATCGTCGCGCGTGCCGGTCTCATGAACAGCGATCAGTACCTCAAGCGTCTCTCCGATCAGATCGAAGACATCCGTACGACTCCTGGCCGTCAGGTGAGGCCTCTTTCAGAAGCCAGTACCGATGCTTGGATTCGCTATTACCAGAGTGATGAAAACTCAGTCAATAGTCAGATCTCCTATTACACCAAAGGAGCACTGGTCGCCTGGCTTCTCGATGGCACCATCCGCGAAGCGAGTGACCATCAACGCAGCCTCGACGACGCCATGCGTCTCGCTTATGAACGCTATTCAGGAACCGCTGGATACACACCGGAACAGTTGCGTGAAGTTTTCGAAGAGGTGGCGGGTAAATCCCTCGACGAATTCTTCAGCAATTACCTCGATGGAACAATGGACCTCGACTACGACGTCGTTCTCAAAACATTTGGCTTAAAATTCAAATCGCCAAAGAAAGACGATGACGAGGATAAAAAGCCCGACGCAGGCTGGCTCGGCATCGACGCCCGAGATTCATCCGGTCGCTGGGTCGTGCGTGCTGTTCCTCGGGGAACTCCCGCCTATGAAGTCGGACTCAATGTCGGCGATGAAATCATCGCTCTCGATGCCTACCGTGCTTCCGCCAAAAGTTGGTCCAACATCTGTCGGCAGTATTTGCCGGGATCTAGCGCAACCTTGACGATTGCTCGCCGGGGTCGCCTCGTAACGCTCAACGTCGAGTTTTCGACGAAACCAAAAGACCTGTGGAACCTCCAGATCGACTCTGAGGCTCCGGAAGAGGTCGCCCTGCGCCGCTCAACGTGGTGGGGCAAGGCTGAGCCCGAGAAGACGGAAGAGCCGGAGACAGAAGACCCTCCTCTAGAAACCGACTCCGAATCGACACAGGATTAACCTGAAATCGCCCCAGCGCGGTCCAGCAATTCGCCGAATTCCTTTCAGCATCCTATTCTCTTGATGGAGTGGTATCGCCAGCGATATCACTAACGGAGCCCGCCCGGATCCGTGATTAAACAGGAGGACCTCACTTGAACACCATGACCGAGAGTTTTACCCAGCGAAAAGAATTTGTCCGCCTTCATGCGGAATTCCCTGTGCGTTACAAATTTCTATCCAATGAGGTGGAGATTCCCGAAGAGAATATCTTCGAGGGTGTCACCGCTCGCATGGGTGGCGACGGCTTGCTGCTGCACGGCAAGATTCCCAGCTTCAACTGGATCCCTGCCCTGTTGATGGGAAAGATCCACATCGGCGTCAATCTGCTGATCCCTTCCCTCGACACCGCCATCAAAGGTTTGTGTCAGGTCGCATGGATCGAAGAAATCCCAGAAAATAAGGATCGCTGCAGCATGGGACTCCGCTTTATCGAGATCGCCAAGGAAGATCAGGACCTGGTCATGAAGTACCTCATTCGCTCGCAGGTTCGAAAGTCCTGATTCCTCGATTCAACACGAAAAAGAAAACCCCTCCGTGCCAGTGGCTCGGAGGGGTTTTTTCGTGAACAATCAGACCCTTACGTCAGCTGGCTCTCAATCATGACCCGCTTCGACTCAGAGGGAAAATTTTGCCCGCACTCGGTACCTTTTTTCTAGCTTTGATTCTTTGGAATGTTCTTCCGGAATTTCTTCCAGACGAATATCAACAACTGCATACCTTTCCAGCTCCATTTGATCTGCTGCTGCCGTTTATCATGTTGTCCTTATTGCCACCTTTCATTGAGTGGTGCCTTTTACTCTTGGCGGGAGGGCGACGCTTTCGCCAAAAAATGCCGTTGCCACGTGCGCTCCTCCGACGTGCTCACATGGCAGGATCTCTGACCACGCTCTTGCTTTGGATACTGCTTCTCGGCCCATTGGGCTGGGCAGAAGTATCACGTGCAAACACGTCAGTTCTATTCCCAGGCGCAGCGTTACTCCTCGCCATATTTCCACTCATTCTCGGCATCGCACTCTCTGCAATTCCTTTAGCCATCGCAGTCGGTCATCGATCTTGGATCAGCTTGCGAGGTGAGTTCTGGCAAAGCCTTCGTCCCAATTTCTTTCTTGCCGTACCTTTTTTACTCATCGGTACCATCGAAGAGTGGATTTCTCTGAATCCCGATACCTTCGCATTACTTCATCCTACAGCGCAATTAAGCTTCACCGTGATTCCTGCAGTCTTACTGATCCTCTTCGCTCCGTTTCTCTTTGAAGTGATCCTCTCCAGCAAAAGACTTCCAGCTGGAGTTCTCAAAGACCGGTTTAATCAGCTGTGCCAAAAATCTGGTCTTCGAGACATCTCTTTGAGAATCTGGCAGACCGGAACTCGACCGGTCGGAAATGCCATGATGACCGGACTGTTTCCATTTCAGAGGCGTGTTTTTATCACAGATGTTCTCATCCAAAATATGTCGGAGGACGAACTGGATGCCGTCATCGCCCATGAGTTGGCTCACGCCCGTCGATATCATCTGTGGCTCTTTATCACAGTCACATTGTCTGTCGCCTTCTGGTTACTTATCGCTCTTGACTCTATAGAGAACCCCCTCTGGCCCTCTCTCATCGCTATCGTCAGTTTCTATTTTCTGTTTCGAATCGTCTCTCATCACATGGAACATGAGGCGGATCTCTTCAGTGAAAATCTGACGCAAAAGAAGGGCGCCATCGCGCAAGCATTACTACAATTACGTCGGGGTGGGCGTCATTTCAAAGAGAAGGGCAGCTGGAGACACCCTTCCATCATCGATCGGATTCAGGTGCTTCACCGCTATCAAGAAGACATTGATTTCCGTCAACGCTTCGATAAGAAGAGCCAACGGATCCGTGCCGTCACGGGTATCTCATGGCTTCTGGGACTGGCCCTCGTGATTGTTCTAGACCAACAAGCTATTCCGGCCCCTGCTTGGAGTGAAGGCCTCTCTCGGTCTTCTAACCTCTTGCTGGCGCTTCAACAGCGAACCCAGAGATCAGGGTCGCCGCCGGAACGAATCCAAAGTCTTCTCGCTTCGACCGAAGCCGCCCTGACGAGCTCGCTCGTTCAGTTGCGAGGAATTCAAAATCAACAGAAAGATATGCGCTGGGTCCTTCTCAATCTGGCAGAAATCTACCGCATGCAGAACAAACCCATGCAAGCGACCCGATGCCGCCTCGAAGCGCAATCACTCCTCGATCCAATGGACTGATGTCGAGTACTTAAAAAAACAGATCCCCATGCGGTGAAGCAAAGGGACCTGGAGATCTTCTTCATGATCAGTAGAAATTAGATCTGTTCTCAATTATTGAAAATATAGAACGATCCAAAATTCTGTGCAGCGAGCAATTGCATAAAACTGATGCCTTCGCTGTCATTGTTGATGTAAATAGTGTGAATCGGTACTTGCTGCCAGTTCGCAGCAGTGATCTCAGACAATGTCTGATTGGTCGTATCCACACCATCACAGGTCGGTACTCCATCACTCAATATCAACATTTGTCGTGCAGGCTTACTGGACTGATTACAAATTTGTAACGTCGTAATTGCTGCAGGCGCCAAACAAGTCCAACCGTCAGGCACGAGACTATTGACCCAAGCAATCGCTGCTGCTTTTTGCGCCGTCGTCGCCGCTTTCGGCGTGGTCGACCAGGTCACTGTATTGGAACTGAAAGCCACAATACTGAATTCTGCTTGTGGGCTCAGCGAATTGACCGCCTCTGTCACCTCTTGTTGTAAATCCTCCATCGCCCCGCCCCATTCCATAGAGCCGGACTTATCGAGGCACCAAAAGAAGGCATCCCCTTCATAATCATTCCCGTAAAAAATGATCGTTTCAGGGGCATCTTCTTCGTCGTCATCGGCCCCTCTTCCGCCCGAGGGCATATCGAGAGGCTTTCGCTCTCCAGATGCGGCTTCTGCTTCGAATGGATTCAGCCCACCCAGCAACAGAGCCACGAAGACCATACTCATTATGACAGCGAAGAAGTCTTTGGATTCAGGGTCCTTCATCTTTGTTTCATTCATGGGCATTACGATTCCCACTCCTCTCACACAGCAATCCGACACGGGATGTGTGTGTCTCAGAGAACTCTTCTCTAGATCTTGCACATCCGGGAATTTCGGCGGAGTCTCCGCCAGAGAAGGATCCCCCATCAACAGGAATTAGGCCTGCTGATAAGGGTTTTAGCGGGTATGGGATTTGCCCTCCGGAAAAATTATCCGGGGATCAGGAAGGATCTACCAGTAAGGAAGAATTATTGCGGAACATCGAATTGAGCTGTGACCTGTCGGGGAGCCCCGCTATCGCTCCCGGTTTCAACGCTGCAGATGCCCCCATGAGGGATCCTCGCAACATTTTTTCACGGATCGTTAGACCATCCAGATGAGCATCTATCCATCCGGCGACAAACGCATCTCCACAGCCAGTGCCATCCACCTCGTCCACCTCAGGAGCTTGAAGGTCTCCTACCCCATCGGAGTCTTGCCAGATCACTCCGTTTTCGCCCCGAGTGATCACCGCTGTTCCGACACCCATATCGAGACAGCGTTGCAAAGCACGATCCGGAGCCATTTCTCCGAACAACTTTCGAATCTCTTCATCGTTGGGAGTGAACACGTCGACATATGGAAGGAGCTCTTCTAATTCTTTGAGGAGATTTCTACCTGGGATATAAATCACATCGAGAACGGTGAGAGTTCCTTGGTCACGGGCATCTTTGAACCAGCGTAGAAGGTCTTCGACATGAGGTCTTTCAGAGAGACCATGAGCATGAACCGACAATACAGCAACGTCGGCGAGGGCTTCTGAGGGCACTTCTTCGGGCCACGCGCAGTCATTAGCGCCTGTATCTGAGATAAATCGACGATCTTCACCATCCGTATTAATCACAAAAGTCGTTCCAGTTCTCTGCCCTATCTTCTGCTGAAACAGGTCTAGTCCAACACCTTCGGCGGCAAGGGCTCTCGCGAGGTAGTTTCCGAGATCGTCTTCCCCGACCGCGCCACACAACTGAACGTCTCTGCCGAGTCGCGCCAGGCCCGTCGCCGCATTTGCAGCGCAACCTCCAATGTTGAGTGAGATCTCAGGGGTTTTTGCAGAAGCACCCGCAGCAGGAATCGCCGGAATGGAGCGAGCCACCATATCCGCCACGATCGCACCGGCGCAGATCACTTTCCCTCCCATGACTCCACCTCAACTCTCAATGTTTACCAACAAATGTTTACCAACAAATGTCTACCAACAAATGTCTATCAACAAATGTCTATCAACGCTTGTTGTAAAATGGAAGAAGGGCCGAAATCCGGATTGGACTTCGACCCTTCGCCTGAACGTCTTGTTCCGTCCCTAGTTGGGCTGGAAGAATGTTCCATTGTTTTGTGCGGCCAGTTGCTGCATGAACGAGATTCCGCCGGTGTCACTGGCGATGTAAATCGTGTTCACGGGAATCTGTTGCCAGTTGGCGGCCGCCACGTCGGTCAGACACTGGGAGGCGGTATTGGTCCCGTTGCAGTAAGGCTCACCGTCCGAGAGGATGAGAACCTGCTTCATGGCTTTCGAGCACTGGTTCGCAATGTTGAGTGTCT
>JACKQG010000950.1_pt1 | contig 40753 bp, 39 predicted proteins | sample 8237621 | NCBI WGS metagenome assembly JACKQG01 (sample SAMN15677084, study PRJNA649215) | marine metagenome | biome: marine; feature: Black Sea; material: saline water; isolation source: suspended particulate matter (SPM) from the Black Sea western gyre | collected 2013-06-09/2013-06-10 | depth... | reverse complement strand
CACCGGCAATCCTGCACTGCTGCCGCTGCTGGCCGAAGGCGGCAGTCCGGTGGTCGGAGTCGACTGGAGGACGCGTTTGGACGAGGCGTGGAACACGGTCGGCCACGACCGGGCGGTTCAGGGCAACCTTGATCCGTGCGTGCTGTTGGCCGATACCGGCGAGATTCGCCGTCGAGCGAAAGGCGTCCTGGATCAGGCCGCCGGACGCCCCGGCCACATCTTCAATCTGGGTCACGGCGTGCTTCAACAGACGCCCGTAGACAATGTGATTGCCTTGGTGGATGCGGTCCACGAGCTAAGCGGACGTTAGGAGCCAGCGTCATGCTAAGCATGTTAAGAAATTACTCCCAAGATGGCAGCCAAATGGCGTTATGGGAGGAACTCGGTGCGGGCGTGCCGACGCTCATGGCTTTTGCCCGTCTGTGCAGCGACGCTCTGGCGTCCAACCGGCAAGATCCCGTCGAGGAGCTTAGCGGGGAGGCGAAGGCGATCCTGTACACGGCTCGGACACGAGGCTCGATCGAAATCAAAGGGACTGACACGGCTGTCGATTCGTCGGAACGTCTATTGGCCATTTGTGTCGAGGTCGAGCCGGACCGGCAATTCGTCTTCCGGCGCCGCGGTGACCCCAAACTGACCGTCCGTTTCCTGGACGGCTTTCGCCAACTCTGCGCGTCCGGCTTGGTTATGCACCACCTGTTTCGCGAGTTCTCGCTGACGCACTCCGGATTCGAACTGGCAAAGACGATCCAACGGCACGATATCGGCGTTTTGGACATACTGGCCGAAGAACAGGAATTCAGCGATTTCTGACGCGCTGCGTGGCATTCTGGCAAGAATCCGGTAATCTATCACGCTGAGGACTCGCTGACGCGAAACCGAAGTCGATTCATTAACACCATCCCACATGCCGGGAGAATCGCCATGGCTGTGAAAAAATGGACCCTGACTGATACCGCCGCCGGAGTGTATGTGGACGAGCTGGTCGTTTCGCCTGGTGATGTCGAGGGCGGCTCGGACGGATACGAGATCACGAAGAAGACATTGCGAGGCGGACTGAGCGACGGCGTGGACATGGTCCGCGTGAACAACGGCAATCTGGCGTTTGCCGTCTTGCCGACTCGCGGAATGGGTCTGTGGAAAGCGTGGTTGGGCGGTGAAGAAATCGGCTGGCAGTCGCCCGTGCGCGGGCCGGTGCACCCGAGTCTTGTGCCCGTGATGGAACCGGGCGGCTTGGGATGGCTGGACGGCTTTGACGAACTGCTCGTGCGATGTGGTCTGGAGAACAATGGCGCCCCGGATTTCGACGAGTCGGGCAAACTCGCCTACCCGCTACACGGTCGCATCGCCAACCGGCCGGCGCATCAGGTCGAAGTTTCAGTGGACGGCGATTCGGGCGAGATTGCGGTGACCGGTGTGGTTGAAGAAACGCGTTTCCACTTCAGCAAGCTGCGGCTGACCAGCACGGTGACCACCAAGGTGGGCGAAGCCCGGCTGCAAATCCGCGATGTGGTCGAAAACTTCTCGGGAAGTCCCGCCGAATTTCAGATGCTGTACCACATCAATTTTGGCCAGCCGTTGCTCGATCCCGGCTCGCGTTTTGTCGCGCCCGTGAAGACCGTGGTACCTCGCAACGAGCGAGCGGTCGAAGGCATGGAGACCTGGAACAGCTATGCTCCGGAAGTTGCCGGCTACAGCGAACAGGTCTATTTCCTGGAACTACTCTCCGGCGAAGACGGTAAGACGCGTACACTGCTCAAGAACGCCGAGGGGACTCGCGGCGTGAGCATCCTGTTGGACAAGAATCAACTTCCGTGTTACACGCTGTGGAAGAATACGACCGCATCGGCCGACGGCTACGTCACCGGCTTGGAGCCGGGAACCAACTTCCCCAACCCCCGCACATTCGAAGGCCAGCAAGGCCGAGTCGTCCGGTTGGCTCCGGGCGCCACAACGGCAATCGACCTGGTCCTGGAATTCCACAAGGATCCGGCGGAGGTGGAGCAGGCGGAAGACGCCATCGCGGCACTGCAAGGTGACACGGAAGCGGAAATCGGCGACGAACCCTGGGAAGGATGGTGCGCTTCCTAGATCGGCAAAACCGGCGAATCGATCAAGGGGTATAGTCTTCTGGTTACCTGTGTCTTCACGACCGCTCGGGCAGCGGCGTTCCTTCAGCAGGAGTCTGGCATGAGAAAGGCGGCGTTTGCGGCTATTGGTCTGTGCCTGTTGGTATTCTTTTCCGGGTGTGCCAATCACGAGGCGGACATTCGACAGCGAGCCCAGCAGTTGATCGGCTACTTGTGTGCCGACGACATGGACGGCTGTGTCAGTCTGACCGATCCACTGTATGTGCGCGCGCAGGGAAGCCAGAAAGTGAAATTCGCCTTCAAAATCTTCAATCTAGTCATCCGCATCGGCAAACTCGGCCCGGAAGACGTACGGATCGACCAAGTTGTCCTGGGCGAGGGCAACAAGACCGCCGAGGTGCACATGAGCGCTCGAAAAGGCGAAGATTGGCAGCCGCTCGAACCATCCAACTGGGTTCGCGTGGACAACCAGTGGTACATCAGCTTCTGAGGTCCGCGGCTTGTTCTTCGTCTTTCTGCACGGCCGCACGCCCTGGTGAAATCCACACCCATGGCAACGGAAACAGAGTCAGGAGGACGAACACGGCCAGTCGATAGCAATTGCCCAGCTTCAGCCGCCTCTCCGTCCGTTTCAGGGAAGGGACAAATTCCTCTTCCAGCTTTTCGCCGCCGTCGTAGGTCAGTAGCGCCACCGTCGTCTCGCGTGGCAGTCCCTGATGCAGGAATCGTACACTCCCGTCGGCCAGGGCGACGTGGATGCCAGCGTAGTAGTCGAAGAAAAAGTCCTCGACCCGATGTCCAAACATACGGCCGGAATCTGTCGAATACAGCGAATTCAGTGCTTCCTCGAAACTCAAGTCGCGTGGCTCGGTCCAAACTGTGTCGGGAATGTGGGTTTCCATGACTAACAAAGTCTGTGACGATCCATCGGCTTCTTGAATATCCTTGAACTGCCTTGTCGTCGCCCCGGGCCAGACCGTCTGCGGACCGATCACGGCAAAGTAGCTGGCCTCCGCGGGGCCTTTCCGGCTGGATGACAAGTGGCTGGGACATTGGTAGACGTCAGGCACCTGCGAGAATAATTTGCGATTGTTGGGGCCGTCCCATGGTTCATCGAAGTCGTACGAGTCGTAAAGTCCCTTCTCCTCCATAAACGGCAGTATCAACACGCGCCAACTGTGCATTGGCTTGCCGTTCTTGTCCGGGATATACGCCGGCGGAAGTGCCCCGTGGACATCATCGTAGTTGAGCAGGGCAAGCGCGATGTTCTTCAAATGGTTCGAGCACTGGACGCGCCGTGCAGCACTGCGAGCTGTGGATACCGCGGGCATCAGAAGCCCGCAGCAGCAAACTCCGCTCAACAACACCAGGCACACGATCGCCAACGCCCGCGGTCGAGACTGACTGGCAAAGACAATTGCCCAAACAGCCAAAATGACCAGGCCCGGAACGATTCCCCCCGCACCGAACGTTGCCAGGGCCGCACCCAGTAGCGCCATCATGTAGAAAGCATGGACGAGCCGAAACCTCAAACGAGGCGTCGGCGGAACCGCGGAAGGCTCCGGTTTGTCGGGCGACCGTTCTGGCATGTCTGCCTCCAATCGCGACGCCGTCAAGAGACCTCCAACGAATAGAAGGAGACGACGAATGGGTCAGGAGCGACATTCGTCGTCTCCCTTGATTCGTTGGCCCCTTCTCTTCAGCTAGCGAAAACAGTTTCTACGTTTTCAGACAAATCACTTCTTCTTCGCCTTCTTCCTCCGGGTCGGTTTCTTCTTTGTCTGGTTGATCGGCCCACCGGTTCTGTTGAACATGATGTTCTCGATTCACAACTATTGGGCGTTTTCTGTGGCACGCTTGTGTTTGAGAAGCCATTCGTACAGTTCGGGATTGTCGTAGGTCTCGGTCCAAGAATCATGGCCCGCGTCGGGGTAGACCGTCAGCTTGGGCTCGCCGCCGGCCTTCTTCAGAGCGTCGACCATCTCTTCGGATCGCCGTAGCGGGACTCCGAAGTCTTTGGCACCGTGAAAGACCCACACGGGCAGATGCGGAAAGCGACGGGTCCAGTAGGGCTCGCCGCCTCCACAAATCGGCACGATGGCTGCAAAGCGATCGGGCGATTGGGCAGCAAGGGCCCAAGTTCCAAACCCACCCATGCTCAGGCCGGTGACGTAGATGCGATCTTCGTCGACCTTGTATTTGGCGACAATGTCGTCCAATAGGGCGAGCAGTTTGACCGGCTCCCACCAGACCTTCGGCTTGCACTGCGGCGATACGACGATGAAAGGAAAGTCCTTCTTCGTCTCGACGATCTTGGGCGGTCCGTGCTTCTTGACCAGTTCCAGATCATCGCCGCGTTCACCGGCTCCGTGCAAGAAAAGGATCAACGGCCAGGACTCCTGCTTGTCGTATCCGTCCGGCAAAAACAGTAGGTAGTCCACGGTCACGCGAACTTGCGTATCCAGCCGTGCCGCTTGCTGGCTCGATTGCTCGTTCGGCTCGCCACCTGATACAGCGGAAGCTGCCGTTATCCATACCAGAAACACCAAAGTCCGTCCGCGGTTTCGTCTCATCAATTCGGTCCTTTCGTTACGTCGTTCTCTTGCTGCATCAACAACTGTACCGCTTCGTTTAGCCATCCGCTGTTCCAAGCGTGTGCCCGTTTTGGGCCATCACGGAACACGTGTAGAATCTTCAAGTCGTTCATCAGATTCTCGATCGCCAAATGATGATTGCGAAAGTTGTCGTATCCCAGATGAATCAGGCGAGTCTCGTTCCGCACTTTGTCCGCCTCGCGTTTCAGCAGCGCCGTGATTTGGTACTGCAAGAAGTTCTCCTGAGTGGCAAAGATCCCTTGCATGCCAAAGCGGTTCGGGGCGTCCATGTCCAGCGGCGCATCCCAAGCGGCAGCTTTGCCGAATAGGTCTGGATGGCGCAGCAGCAGGCTGAATGCGCCCCAACCGGATTTGCTGAAACCCACCAGAAGCCGCCCGCCCGAGTCACGCTGCGCCGGATAGGTTCTTTCGACGAAAGGAACTACCACCTTGACGAAATAGCTTTCCTGGCGGATCTGCTGGTTGGTTGGGTGGTCCGCATACCAGGGCAAGTGCGAAAACGTCGGATAGACGCAAATTAGCTGGTGTTGGTTGTGGACATTGTGCGATCGAACCTCCTCCATCGCCTTACCCCACCGCTGGCCACCGCCGGCTTCGACCGGCAAGACGTACAGCACCTTGTATTTCTTACCGTTCTCCAGGCGATCCGGCAGGAGCACTCGGATTTCGGTCGTGCCCGCCTGAAATACGGACTGGACCGCATGGGCCAGACAGCCTGATTCGTTTTTCCGGGCCTCCGAGATCTTCGGATCAGCGGCGCTGGGCCTCGTCTCGTGCGATACCACAAGGGAAACGAACACTGTGAAGGTGATTGACGTTCGTCTCACAAGCCATTCCTCCAAGGGGTAGGGTGCTGCATTGGTGTTCGATTGTACCCTAAATCTACCGAGAATGCGGTAATATCGCCGTATTGGGACCCTATTCGACGGGCAATTCCTTGCTTAGAATAATGCTCTTAGGCAACAGTGAGACACCACCTTCCTTTCCAACGCTTTCCTTTTGGGAAGTGTCCAGCCTGATGAAGAACGCACCGACGATGAGAAACCATTTCAAGGACTGGACGGCGATTTCCATGGCGTTTCTCGCGGGGATGGTCGTGGCCGAAGTCGCGACGGAACTGCATGAGCCTTCCACCGGCGAGATTCCTCTCCACGCCTCGGTCCAGGCACCGGCCGAGACGCCGCCGGCGCTGGCCTTGGGAACCGATGCTGGCAAAGCACGCCTGGAAGAGGAATAATAGCATCATCATCGTTTCGTGAATCTCGACTGCACGTCTGAACGTTTCTTTTCAGGGTATCGGGTACCGGCCGATGGCAGAGAACAGGCAGACGATCTCGCTTGCGCCGTTTCCCACTGCCGGCGAAATGTCGGAATGCCGACGCGTATTGCCTGATGTCGCCCAGGACACGGCAGCCGTCGTCGGAGGACCGCTTGACCGGGTAGGCATGTCCGGCATCGAGATCGCCTTACGCCTTCGCAATTCGGAAGGCGAGACCGTGCTGACTCCCGCGCGTGCCACGGCCCAGATCAGCCTGGACGATCCGGACGTCAAAGGCATTCACATGTCGCGTCTGTTTCTGGCGTTGCAGAAGACGCTGGACGAACGTGAGTTCACGATGGAACTGGTCGATCGGCTAGTCCATGCATTCGTCGAGTCTCACTCGGACATCAGCACATCCGGCTATGCAGACTTCAGCTTCGAGTACATGGCCAAACGTTCGTCGCTGCTTAGCGATCACGTCACGTGGCGCAGCTATCCGGTGCGAGTCGAAGCCGAGTTACAGGGAGCCTCGATCGAACACCGCTTGCACGTAAGCGTCGCCTATTCGAGTACCTGCCCATGTTCGGCGGCACTGGCCAGACAGTTGCTCCAACAACAGTTCCTGGAGGACTTCGCAGATCACCGTTGGCTAAGCGTCTCGCAAGTGATGCACTGGCTTGGCGGCCAAGGAACGCTGGCCACGCCGCACAGTCAGCGCAGCCACGCTGATGTCGCCGTGGCGTTAAGCGACGATTGCCGCGAATACCCCATCGTCGGTCTGATTGACGCCATCGAGTCGGCCGTCGCCACGCCCGTACAAGCTGCGGTGAAACGCGACGACGAACAGGAGTTCGCTCGGCTGAACGGCGAGAATCTGATGTTTTGTGAAGACTCGTCGCGGCGCATCCGAGTCGTGCTGGAAGAGATGTCCGAGTTTGTCGACTACCGGATTCAGGCCAGTCACTTGGAGAGCCTGCACCCACACGATGCCGTGTCCGTGGTGACCAAAGGAATCCCGGGCGGATTTCAGCCGTGAATAGCGGGGCGTGCCGGTCGATGACTCTGGAAGAAGCCCAACAGCGCGTCGACGATTGGATCAATAAGGTCGGTGTACGCTACTTTTCCGAACTGACCAATCTTGCTCAGTTGGTCGAAGAAGTCGGCGAACTGGCTCGCATTTTGTCGCGGACATACGGCGACCAGAGTTTTAAGCCGTCAGACGAAGAGTACAACATAGCCGACGAGTTGGCGGACGTACTATTCGTGTTGATCTGTATTGCTAACCAGACGGGCGTGGATTTGACTGAGGCTTTTGAACAGAACCTGCACAAAAAGACCTCGCGCGACCACATGCGTCACAAGGACAATCCCAAGCTACACGGAGACCCCAACGCATGAGTCTGACCATCATGCGGCGAATCAAGTTCAGCGCCGGCCACCGCCTGCACCGCCACGGCGGCAAGTGCGAGTTCTTCCACGGGCACAACTACCTGGCCGAGTTCTACGTCACGGGCGACGGAACGGACGACATCGGCCGAGTGATCGACTTTGCGGAACTGAAAAGGAAGTTCAAAGGCTGGATCGACGAACATTGGGACCACGGGTTCGTGCTCAGCCGTAACGACGAAAACGGCATCACAGCGGCCAAGACGGTCGAACCGTCCAAATACTACCTCCTGCCGTACAACCCAACGGCCGAGAACATGGCCCGGTACCTGCTGGAAGAGATCTGCCCGCGATTGCTGGACGGAACCGGCGTCGTAGCCACGAAAGTAGTGATTTGGGAAACGGAAGAAGCGTGCGCCGAAGCCACACTAGGTCCCAGTTCGGTCGAGACCTGGGAAAGCGAAGGACTGTGTGGCGTCGAGGAGGCCTGAGGGGAAATCCGAAATACGAATATCGAAATACGAAACAAATCCAAAATCCAAAAACACAAATGTCCAAAACGTCCTAAGACCGGCGGCTGCGCTTGTTTTCATCGTTTGGAGTTTTGGTCATTCGAATTTGTTTCGGATTTCGTATTTCGTGCTTCGAATTTCACACGCCGTGTGCCGAGCGTCTCAGTTGGCCGCAGGCGGCGGAGATTCTGTCGCCTTTGCGTTGGCGGATCTTCACCGCTAATCCGGCTTGTTCCAGAATTTCGCGGAAACGTCTCTGAGCGGCGGGTGTGGGAGTCTGATATCGCAGGCCGGTCACTCGATTGTACGGGATCACGTTCAGCAAAGCGGCTCGGCCTCGCAGGAGCGCCGCCAATTCGTGCGCGTGTTCGGGCTGGTCGTTGACGCCGGCCAGCAGTACGTATTCGAAGGTTAGACGGCGTCCGGACGTCTCGAAGTATCGGTCGGCGGCGGCGAGAGTCTTCGTGAGACCGGTCTTTTTGTTGATGGGAACCAGCCGGTTGCGGAGCGTGTCGTTCGGCGCGTGCAGCGAGACGGCCAAGTGATATCGCGAGTCACGCTTGGCAAGTCGGTCGATTGCCGCGGGTAGCCCAACCGTGGAGATCGTGATTCGGCGAACGCTGATTCCCAACCCATCTTTGCTGCTGGCATCCTGCAACGCAGGCAGCACGGCGTCCAGATTCGCCAACGGTTCGCCCATCCCCATCACAACGATGTGGCTCAATCGTTCGTCGTTCGGCAACAACTGCTGCAACCGCAGCATCTGCTCGACGATTTCACCAGCCGTCAAATTGCGCTCGACGCCCCCCAAACCGCTGGCGCAGAAGTCGCAGCCCATGGCGCAACCTACTTGGGTGCTGACGCATATCGAGCGTCGCTGACCATCTCGCAGCAGGACGCATTCGACGCTCCTGCCGTCCACGAAATCCAACAGAAGCTTCTCCGTGCCGTCACCGGCTTGGCTGCGGTCGGCGATTCGCGTGGTCCAGATTGAAAAGTCGCCTTTCAACTGTTCTCGCAGCGGCAGCGGCAAATCGGTCATGTCATGGAAATCGCGGGCACGTTTCTCGAACAGCCACTTGCGGATTTGTCTGCCGCGGAAGGCCGGTTGCCCGTGGTCGGACAACCACTTATCGAGATCGTGGTTTTCCGGATCAAGCACGTGCTTCATCGGGCGAGCACCTCGGTAACGCGCTCTCGCAGTTGCCCTGAAACCAAAGCGGCTTCGAACGATTCCAAGTTTGGATAGATTTCGTGGCTGCAGAACTTGACGGTCCAATTATGGGCAAGAGGACTGATCGCAATGACTGCGCGTCCGTTGCGGTAGGCTTCCCACATTTCGATCGCTGTTCCCATGGAAGCTTCGGGGGCAAACGCGACGACCAAGTCGACCTGGCCACACATGCGGTTATGGCGAAAAAACACGTCCCGACCCGTCTCGTCGTCGTAGTTGATCGAATCGCTGTGATTGGCCAGTGGGTCGTACACATCGGCATTGGGAAGATTCTCACTCAAAAGCTGCGTTAGCCGCCCGCGGTATCCCTGATCGTGGAGTACCTGGTCGTCCCGGTGCGATCCCTGCATGATGCCGGCCAAGAAAATTTTCATCTGTCGACTCTTCTGTCTCTTGTTCAAGGAGTTTCGTGGCTGTACGCCACGTCAAGTCGTCCAAAACTGTTTAACCCCGAGCCGGAGGCGACGGTCGTTGTGGGCGGCCGGACGTGCCACGACCGTCGCCTCCGGCTCGGGGTTAAACGATGCGGCGAAACTGGTTTTGCTGTCGAAAGAAGTGACACAATCCAATAGGATAAACGCAGGTAGAATTCAAACAAAGGCGGGTACCTATCGCCTGGTATGGTAACCTCAGCAGGATGTCCATGAAAAAACAAGCGAAATCCAAGACACCGGACACGGTGAAACAAGAACCGTTCCAACCGGATACGCGTAGGGCCCTTGATTTGGCGATGAAACTAATGGCCATACCTGGCACAAGTGGCCAGGAGGGTCAAGTTGCCGAGTTTATCAAGGCGCAACTGCTGGGAGCGGGCGTACCCACTTCGGCGATCCGGATCGACTCGGCCCATCGGCGAACGCCCGAACCCGGCGACACGGGCAACCTGGTCTTGAAGCTGCCCGGCACGACGCGCCGGCCGCGACGAATGTTCTCGGCCCACATGGACACCGTTCCGGTCTGCGTTGGCTCGCAACCCGTGCTCGATGGCGATATCCTCCGGTCGGCCGACCCGAACGCCGGATTGGGCGCCGACAACCGAGCCGGCGTGGCCGTCGTACTGAACACGGCTTTGGAGTTGGTCGAGAATGACTTGCCACATCCGCCGTTGGCCTTCTGCTGGTTCGTCCAAGAGGAGACGGGCTTACAGGGCTCGCGGTGCGTTGGCAAGAGCCTGCTTGGCGGCCCCAAGATGGCGTTCAATTGGGACGGCGGTTCGCCGGCCAAACTGACGATCGGGGCCACAGGCGGGTACCGGCTGGCGATCGAAGTGCGAGGAATCGCCAGCCACGCGGGCGGCGCGCCCGAGCATGGAGTTAGCGCCATTGCGATCGCCTCGCTGGCCATTGCCGATTTGTTTCGCAACGGCTGGCACGGCGACATACATAAAGGCCGTAATTGTGGTACCAGCAACGTGGGTGTCATCCAAGGAGGCAACGCGACCAACGTGGTAACCGACCGAGTGCTGGTGAAGGCTGAGGCTCGAAGCCATAATTCCCGATTTCGAGAGCGTATCGTCGCGGAAATCGAAAAGGCGTTTCGCAGGGCCGCGCGGGAAGTGAAGAACGTGGCGGGCGCCACGGGCGCGGTCACGATCGACGGCCGCTTGGACTACGAGGCGTTCCGCCTGGCTCCCAAGGAACCTTGTGTCGAAGCGGCTGCATCGGCCGTTCGGTCGATCGGCCGCGAGCCGGAATTGGCCATCGCCAACGGCGGTTTGGACGCAAACTGGTTGTTCGCGCACGGCATTCCCACCGTCAGCCTCGGCTGTGGCCAATTGAACCAACACATGATTAGCGATTCGATGGATGTAGCCGGTTTCAAGGACGCCTGTCAAATTGCGCTGCGTTTGGCAACGGCAAACGAAATCTAACCGACTCCTTTCCTATTGTCCGTGCGGGAACGGTCAAATATAACCAAGGATGTGATGGTTGTTTACGAGCAGCTACTAGATCGAGACGTGCAGTTGGCTTTCCGGGAGGTTGCATGACGACAACGGCCGACGCGTTGGCACACGGATGGACGCTGCACCAGGCTGAGGATATCGCCGGTGCGGAACAGATCTATCGTCAGGTGCTTCAGACCGATGCGAACGACGCCAATGCTTGGTGTTATTACGGCATGGCTTGTCACGATCAGGACCGCCTGGACGAGGCCGTGGTCGCCTATCGTAAAGCAATTCAAATCCTCCCCAACTTTCCCGTTGCATTCAACAATCTGGGTAACACACTACGTTTGCAGCGTCGACTGGACGAGTCCATCGCCAGCTTCGATCACGCTCTGAAGCTGAAGCCCGACTATGTCAACGCCCACAAGAACAAAGGGACCGCGCTGGTTTGGGAAGGCCATTTGGACGAAGCTTTGGCCAGTTATCGGCGAGCGTTAGAAGTCGCGCCGGACGATGGGGAAACGCACAAGAACCTGGGCGTCATCCTGCTGCTCTTGGGAGATTTCCGGAACGGTTGGCAGGAATACGGGTGGCGCTGGAAGACGAACGAGACGTCGCTGCCGGAGTATTCGCAACCGCTGTGGGACGGATCGTCGCTGGATGGGCAGACCATCTTGCTTGTCGTCGAGCAGGGTCTGGGCGACACCGTTCACTTCGCCCGCTATGCGGCGGTCCTGAAGGAGAAGTACGAGTGCCGGATCATTGCTGCGTGCCAGAAGGCCCTTTTGCCATTGCTCGGGAGTTGCCCCGGCATCGACACGCTGATCGCCGCGGACGAAGATCCCCCGGCCTTTGACGTATTCGCACCGCTGTTGGACGTGCCCGGAATCCTGAACCACGACCTGGACACGTTTCCCGCGAACGTACCGTATTTGTCGGCCAGCCCGGACTTGATCGAGCAGTGGAAGCAGGAACTCGACGCGTATCGTGGGCTGAAAGTAGGCATCGCGTGGCAGGGGAACCCAAAGCACCACGCGGATCGTATGCGCAGCGTGCCGCTGAGCGAACTCGCGCCGTTGGGCAAGCTGAAAGGCATACAGCTCTTCAGCTTACAGAAAGGTCCCGGCGTCGACCAGTTGGACGCCGTCGGCGGTCGTTTGGACATTATCCACTTGGGTGATCGGCTGGACGAGCAGTCCGGCGCCTTCATGGACACGGCGGCGGCTCTGAAGGGCCTGGATCTGCTGATCGCATCCGACACGGCCATCGCGCACGTCGCCGGTGCGTTGGGCGTTCCAGTCTGGCTTGCTCTGCCGCATGTGCCGGACTGGCGGTGGCTGTTGGAGCGCGAAGACACGCCTTGGTATCCCACCATGCGGCTCTTCCGGCAAACCAGCGTGGGCGACTGGTCGAGCGTGTTCCAGCGGATGGCCGAGGAACTCTGCCATCAGTTTCCCAGCGTCCAGCCGAAGCGATACGATGACTATCGCGTCGTCACCGGCGGTATGAATCGTTTGACTCGAACTCGCCACGGACTGATGGTATACAATCGCCACGATATGTACATCGGCCGCTCGCTGGACCGTTATGGCGAGTTCTCGGAAGGCGAATGCGATCTGTTCCGGCAACTGGTCCAACCGGGGAGCGTCGTGGTGGAAGCTGGCGCGAACTACGGCGCTCACACGCTGATGCTATCCGAGTTGGTGGGCGAGAAAGGTGTCGTATATGCCTTTGAACCGCAGCGTGTTGTTTTCCAGACCTTGTGCGCCAACATGGCCCTCAACGGGCGCACGAACGTTCATTGTCGCCCGGAAGCCTTGGGGGAAACGCCTGGCGCGGTTTTCGTGCCCACGTTAGACCACAGCACGGAGCAGAACTTCGGTGGCCTCGGCCTTGGCAGCTACCAAAGCGGCGAAGAAGTGCCCGTGGCCACCGTCGACTCGCTTGGCCTGACCCGCTGCAATCTGCTGAAAGCCGATGTCGAGGGAATGGAACTGAGCGTACTGAAGGGTGCAGCGAAGACGATCGAGGAGCACCGGCTAATTCTGTACGTCGAGAACGATCGGCGGGAGCATTCGGCCGCATTGATCGAGTACATTATGTCGCTGGGCTACGACCTGTATTGGCATTTGCCACCCCTGTTCAATCCAGCAAACTACTTCGACAATCCCACAAACGAATTCGGCCGCATTGTGTCGGCAAACATGTTGTGCGTCCATTCGTCGGTCAAGTCTTCGATTGCGGGACTTCGGCGAATCGAGAATCCCGCAAGCAATTGGCAGGCGCCATGAATCGGGTTGGACCCGATCAATATCAATGGAGGATCCCATCGTGCACGCGAGACCCATCTTGGTGGAAATCGCACCAGGCGAGTTGATCGACAAGATCACCATTCTGGAAATCAAAACCGAACGAATCGCCGATCCGGATAAGCTGAACAACGTGCGCGTCGAATTGGAGGTGCTGGAAAAGGCCCGTGACGAGGCAGTGGAGGCTTCCCCGGAGCTAGGTGATCTGGCTGCGCGGCTAAGAAAGGTCAACGAAGCCCTTTGGGACATCGAGGATGATATCCGTGATTGCGAGCGAAGACAGGACTTCGGCCCCCGATTCATCGAACTGGCTCGTTCCGTTTATCGCAGCAACGACCAGCGCGCGGCGGTCAAGCGAGAAGTGAACGAACTGCTCGGTTCGAAACTGATAGAAGAGAAGTCCTACACGGATTACTAACGTCCGAAATAGAGCAAACTGAGGCACAGCCAATGCATCCCGTCGCGCAAAATCGCTGGCCGCAACACCTGCTGTTCGGCGCGCTTCTCCTTGGCCTTATCGCGGCTTTCTACTTCTACGTCTTGCTGTGAATTCAGCCGCACCTGTTGTACTGCCTGGAGCCTGGCATTTTCTTGGTGGACTACGAGTTCTTCACGGGTTTCCTCGATTGGCCAAGAGGGCCCGTTCAGTACGTTGCCGCCTTCTTGTCACCAATGCTAATGCACGATTGGCTCGGCGCACTGGTTCTCACGTTTCTCGCGACGCTAGTTTGCTTGGTGACTCATCAGCTTTGCGTGGTCATCGCGGGGGTGGGCGACTGTGCGTTGACTCTGATCCCAGCCGTTCTGATCCTCCTGCTGCTCGGCCAGTACATCCACGTTGTCGAGGTGTGCGTGGGTTTGTTCGTCGTTCTCGTCTTGGCAAACGCGTATATCCGGATGGGCAACACCCACGATGCCGTCAGGCTGGCCGTGTTTCTGATCGGTTCCGCAACTGCGTACTACGTAACCGGCGGTTTGTATCTCGTTTTTGCCAATGTATGTGGCGTTTTTGAATTTGGGAGCAAGCGATGTCGTCTCCTTGGCGTATTGTGCCTGGCGTGCGCCGCGCTTGTCCCCATGGCGGGCGCCTGGCTGTTCGATTTGAACATCAGCCATGCTTACGGAGGATTCAGATTATCTCGTCAACACTGGCTGGCGGTCCCGTCCTCGGCCCTAATCGCGGTGCCGATGAATATCGGATTGCCGGTGTTCTTCCCGGTCGCCGCCATTGTTCTTGTGAGGCGCCGGCGCCGCACCGACTCGCCCGTCTCCGATAGCGAGAAGCAGACTAGCGGCCCCCCCGCAGCCAAAGGCGCCCATGCCTCGGATTCCCCGAGTTCGTCACTCCGTCTCGTCGTCCAATTCGCAGCGTTCGTGGTTTCGGTGGTGGCTGCGGACTTTGTGTTGTTCGATTCCCCAAAGAACTGCCTCCTACAAATGGTCTGTGCCGCCGAGCACCAGGAATGGACCGATCTCCTCACGCACATCGGGCGGCTCCCGGCCTCGGATCCTCGCCGGATGGACGTCAGGACCGGATTTCATATCAACCGGGCCCTGTACTTCAACGGTGATCTGTTGGACCGAATGTTTGAGTATCCCCAGACGTTGAACAGTATGACATTGGCTTTTGTCCCCGGGGATATTTCGACCATGGCCCTGACAACGCCTCGGCAATGTAGCGACATACTCTATGAGTTGGGACGAATCAACGAATCGGAGCACATGGCGCACGAGGCACTTGAGGGTTACGGTGCCCGCCCCCGTATCCTGAAGCGTCTGATCTACATCAATGTGCTCAAAGGAAGACCGGAGGCCGCGCGGAGGTTCCTTCTGTTGATGGAGCGCAGTCTGTTGCACAACAAATGGGCGCATCGCTGCAACCGGCAGCTCGACATCGATCCACTGCTATCCAGCGAGCCGTCGGTGGCCTCACGTCGGGAGTTGATGGTCGTGCAGGATTCCGTTGACGACCACGCCTAACATCTCCAAACCCGATCGGCTGGAGACGTTTCCTGCGTGGTCGCCGGACGGGCGGTATCTATATTTCTGCAGTTGTGCTCCCTTTCCCATCGAACGCTACAAGGAAGTCCGCTATGACCTAATGCGAATCTCTTACGACCCGGACACCGGTCGTTGGGGTGAGGTTGAACCCATGCTGTTGGCTAAGGACACCGGGCTGAGCATTACCGAACCAAGGGTCTCTCCTGACGGGCGGTGGCTGTTGTTCTGTATGTCGGCTTACGGCAGCTTCACGTCTACCAGCCTTCAGGTGATTTGTACCTGCTCGACCTGAAGACCCGGCAACACCGCCGCTTGGCTGTCAACAGTCCGAAATCCGAGTCCTGGCACTCCTGGTCCAGCAACAGTCGCTGGATTGCATTCGCCAGCAAGCGGCGTGACGGGTTGTTTGGCCGGATCTATTTCAGTTACGTCGACGAATCAGGCCAGGTACACAAACCGTGGGTGCTCCCGCAGAAAGATCCCACGTTCTACGACCGGTGCATCGAGACGTATAACGTTCCCGAGCTAGCCAGCCACCCGGCACCGGCGAGTGCCCGTTCGCTTGCTCGTGCAATTCGCTCGCCCAGTCCTAGCGGCGACGCCAAGCTCGATAGCACGTCCAGTATGCGCGGCCAGGACGTCCCGTAGATGCCACAGCCGGTTGTTTCGGCAAGTCGGCGGGTGACTTTGACGCAACCTCTCTTTCGGGTGGAAAGTGAAGGAACCGGCAGATTCTCTGCCGACGGACTTGAAACCGGTGTCGCTCCAGCCCAAAATATCTTCAGAAAGTTCGGAATTTAGGGCCTAGACCCTGCCACCAGCCGAGTTAGAATTTAACATCCCACGCAGTTCCCAGTTCGCCCTACGTGTGCTTAGTCAGCATCTTTAACCACCCCCGTAAAGTAAGGCTTGCGAACTAGTTTGGACCTAAGTTTCGTGGGTGTTGACCTTCCTGATTGGCGATCTGGCGGATCTGGGTGGCGAGTCAGGAGGCGGTTTCCGTTCCCTGACCGCAATTTTTTACCAAATATCCACTTGCGGAAGACGGTCGAAAATAGGGTGGTACAATTGGTTGCCGGCAGGATGCTTTTTTGCGCTGTGGTGAGGCGAGATCTCGATTGTTTTCCGTGATGACGACCCGGTGGCGTCGCAGCGAGTTGCGGCGGACTCAGCTAGCTGTATGACTGTACCGGCATGGCTATCACGTTTGCTTAGCGAACGGTCACCACTTTCTGTTCTGTTGACTAGTACCCGTACAAAGTGTTGGTGAGGAGTGCTGCGTTGTACGACACATTGATTGAAGACTTTGAAGACGATGCGACTCGAACGCCCCACGATGAGGAGAACATACAGACGATTCCGCTGGAAGAGGTAGACGAGGACGAGGATGACGAACTAGCCGAGCCGGCTGGCGAGGCCGAAGCTCCGGATCTGAAGGGGCCGGAAGAAAGTCTGCTAGCAGCGGTTGACGATAACGAATCCTGGTCCGACGATCCCGTTCGCATGTACCTGACGCAGATGGGTGAAATCCCATTGCTGACGCGCCAGGAAGAAATCCGACTAGCCAGAAGAATCGAGATCACGCGTCGAAAGTTCCGCGCCAAGCTACTGGAATGCGACTACGTCATCCAAATGGCTTTCAAGACGCTCAAACGCGTCCACGATGGCGAACTGCCCTTCGACCGCACCGTTCAAGTCTCAGTCACCGATCGCCTCGAAAAGGACCAGATCCTCGGTCGCATTCCCCACAACCTGAGCACCTTGGAGGTGTTGCTGAAACGCAACAGGCGCGACTATCGCATCGCCATGGGAAAATCGTACCCAAAGAGACGCCGTCACGAGGCGTGGGTGGGTCTTTCGCGTCGTCGGCGTCGAGCAGTGCGGCTGGTCGAGGAGTTGGGTCTGCGGACCCAGAAGATCGAGCAGTTGATCCCCATTTTGGAGGACTTCTCGAGCTGCGTGAATGAACTGCGGGACAAGATCCGCGCATCGAAACGGGATCGTTCGCTGGTCCTGGAACGCGAGGAGTGGATGCGGGAATATCGAGGAATCCTGAAGGCCACCCAGGAAACCCCATCCAGCCTGGCAAGTCGAGTGCGATATCTGAAGCGAGTGTACTCCGAGTACCAGCAGGCCAAGCGAGAATTGTCCGAAGGCAACCTGCGGCTGGTGGTGTCGATTGCCAAGAAGTACCGTAATCGCGGCTTGAGCTTCCTGGATCTGATCCAAGAAGGCAACGCCGGTTTGATGCGAGCGGTCGACAAGTTTGAATACCGCCGCGGTTTCAAGTTCTGCACCTACGCCACATGGTGGATTCGCCAGGCCATCACCCGCGCCGTAGCCGACCAGAGCCGTACGATACGTATTCCGGTACACATGGTGGAGACCATGTCCCGAGTCCGCAACGTGTCGCGCCTGCTGCTTCAGGAAAAAGGCCGCGAACCGACGCTGGAAGAGGTGGCTCGCCGAGCGGAAACGACGGTCGAGGAAGCTCGGCGCGTGCTGGCCATGAGTCGCTACCCGATCAGCCTGGATCGGCCGGTTGGCAATAGCGAAGACAGCCACTTTGGCGATTTGCTTCCCGACGGCGGTGCAGAGAGTCCTGCCACCGGCGCTTCCCAAGAAATGCTCCGCGGCCGCATCAACAAAGTGCTCAAGACGCTCAGCTATCGCGAACGCGAGATCATCAAGCTGCGTTACGGTCTGGGCGACGGGTACAGCTACACACTGGAAGAAGTGGGACACATCTTCAAAGTGACCCGCGAGCGCATCCGGCAGATCGAAGCCAAGGCCGTACGAAAACTACAGCAGCCCAGCCGCAGCCAGGAATTGGTCGGGTTTCTCGATTAGTCGTCCAATACCCGTCCGTGAACGAACGAGTAGTATCGGTACCGCGCCGGCATGTGGGCGCCGACTGAGGCGATCACGATCACGGCCACAAGAATCGGTACACGATACGCCCAGAGCTGGGGTATCAGAATTAGGCAAAGCAGCGCCATTTTCCCAAGGACCCCGGCGCCTCGGCCCTGGTAGAACCATCGCCAGCGCGGGTAGGCCTCGATCCCCGCCAAAATCGCGCCAGTCGCAATTGTCAGATACAGCCAAAGCAACAACTGGTCCTTCTTGACGTCGAGTACGTGCCCGCCGAACAGCACGCTGGTCACGCCGATGTGGGCCGTGCGCAGAGCGATATTCAACATCCGCCCAGGCTTCATCTTCTTTGACGGCGCATCTGGTTGGGCTTCCTGCGAAGTCGTCATGCTTTGATCTCGTAATCCTTGCGACCGGCGCGGCTGACCATCAAACTTGCCTCGACGTTAGTTCTGATGGAAAACCTCCTCCATCGGTGCCCACACCTCGCCCGGTGCGAGCTCTTCGACCGCCTCCAAGCACGGTTTGCACACGGACCACCAGCGCTGGGTCTCCGGATCGGCCGCCATCTTTGTCATGTCCGCCTCGAAATCGTCGCCAGCGTATTCGAAGTAACTGAACAGATAGTGATTGCCGTCCGGTAGCCTTGTAACATAGATCGAGTAGTTCTGGATATTGCACTGCTCGATCATGCTCAAGACGCTGGGCCATACGTCCGCATGAAGCTGCTTGTACTCGTCCAGCTTCTCGGGCAGCGCCCTGGTCACCATACCGTAGCGTTTCATGGCGAGACCTCTCCCTCGATTTCCATCGGTTCGTCGAACGGATCAAGCTGCAATGGGTAGCAGCCGTGTTCGCGGACCAGCCGGATCACGTAGTCATACGTAGCCGGATCGACGTTGCTGGGCATGGAATGATCGGACTGGATTATGTATCCGCCGCCTTTGGCCGCGTTCAGCTTGCGCAGCACTTCCTGGCGGATTCTTTCTCGGTCGTTGGTCTCCAGCACCTGGACGTTGATGTTACCGTTGAACGCCCATCGGCCATTGAATTGCCGTTTCAGCTCCACCACATCGAGCCCCGCTTTGGCCTCCAGCGGGTTGTAAGCATCTACGCCGACCTCGATCATGTCTTCGAAAACCGGCGATGAATTGCCGCACCCGTGGTAAATGACCTTGAGCCCAGCAGCGTGGATGGCATCGCAGATGCGTTTCAGTTGCGGCTTGTGCACGTCACGCCAGTAGCCGGGCGAAAACAACATCCCTCGCGTACACGCGATGTCGCCCCAGACGTACATGCCGGTCAACTTGTCACCGACCGCCGCGACCTGGCCTTCCACGATACCAACCAGGAAATCGCCCAACCGCTCGATGAACCGGGCCAATCGTTCGGGCTCTTCGGCCATCTTGTAGTACACGTTGTCGTTACCGATCATCCGCCAAAGCTGTTCCTGGGCTTCGCACACGCTGCCGAACACGCAGAAATCGTCCGCGTACAGATTGACGCGGTCGACAAAGGACGGCAGGCCCAGATTCAATTCGTCACCGACTGCGTTGATCTGGTCGTCGATGGCCTCGAAGTACCGCCGCTCGTCCTTCGGATCGTCGAACTCGAAGGCCTCCATCTGTTCGAACGTCTGGGTCTCGAACGAGACGAAATGCGGCATGGGAATGGTCTGTTTTCGTTCGATCGTGGCTCCATAGCCCGTCTTGACAACCTTGTGCTCCGGCGTGTCCTTCAGCACTTGGATTCCCGTGATCCGCGGATCCATGTTGGGTGTAATGACGATCATGTCCAGATCCCAGTAGCGGTAGGGATCGAAATCGTCACCCACATTCAATTCCTGCCTGCACCGCCGGACAAAGTTGGTCCAGAAGAACTCGCCCACGGGCACGCGATCGCCTTCGCGGTGATTCAACGCATCCAGGACTCGCTGTCTTTTCTGTTCGGCACGGCTCATGGCAGCAATCCTCAGCCATTCCTGACGGGTCGGCAATCCGGTTCGACCTTGGTAGCATACTCTCGCCGACACTTGACACGCAAGCACGCGCAGTGCTGTATAATGTCCAGGTCATCCTCGCGAAAAGGGGTCAGGACCCTTTTGCCGGAACGGCCCGAAGGGTGCTTCGCACAAAAGGGTCCTGACCCCTTTTTGCGAAACCCGTTTAGAAAGGAAGATCATGAACTCTCTGGAACGCGTCACCGCAGCCCTGGAGCGTCGCCAACCGGATCGCGTACCGTTTTTCGAATGCGTGATTGACGAGCGGGTCATGCAGGCGCTGTTGCCCGACTGCGACTACTTCCAATTCAGCGACTGGATCGGATTGGACAATGCCAGCATGAACCGCAGCTCGTGGAGCCGCGACAACGTCGAGATGATCGACGAGGAGCTGGGCACTTTCCGCGACAAATGGGGCGTGATCCGGGCATTCGGCCCCGAGAGCACACCGGTGCCGATCGAAGGGCCACTCAAGGAGCACGACGACCTCAAACACTACACGCCGCCCGATCCCAACGCGGACGACGTCCTGGGGCATTTGCCCGAAGTGGTTGAGCACTTCAAGGGCAAGAAGGCCGTGACCGCCATCTGCCGCGACGCATTCTTCAATCCGGCCTTTCTTCGTGGCACGACGAATTTCCTGATGGACATGATCGACAATCCCAAGTTTGTCCACGAATTGATCGAAGTCTGCCTGAGCTACGACATACCGGCTATGCAGCGGATGATCGCCGCCGGCGTCGACGTGGTTGTCTTTGGCGACGATTACGCCGACAAGCATTCGACGATGATGTCGCCGACCCACTTCAGAGAATACATCTTCCCCAACCTGAAACGATGCGTCGATGCCGCGCACGAGGCCGGGGCCTACGTTGTCAAGCACACCGACGGCAACATCATGTCCGTGATCGACATGATCATCGATGCCGGCATCGACGGGCTGAACCCGCTCGAACCGCAAGCCGGCATGGACATCGGGCTGATCAAAGAGAAATACGGCGACCGCATTGCCATCGTCGGCAACATCGACTGCGGTTACCTGCTCAGCCAGGCTCCGGTCGAAGAAGTCCGTCGCGTGACGCGCGAGACAATCGAAATTGCGGCGCCCGGCGGCGGATACTGTCTATCCAGTTCGAACAGCATCCATTCGTCGGTCAAGCCGGAGAATTTCTTGGCGATGGTAGAAACGCTGCGCGAGTGCGGTGAGTATCCGGCTGGGTAGGCGGCCATCGTACGGAGTTCTCTGTCGGACGAATCAAAACGGCTGACGAGTTCCCAAATACCTTTGTACTGAGGGACAACCACCATGCGCCGAATTATGCCCGCCATCGTAATGCTCCTGGTCTTCTACGTCGCACCGCCAGTGATGGGCGACGTTGTCGTTTCGAACGTGTACGACAACCTGCAAACGGACCGCGCAATGGAGAACGTGCCGATCGCCCTTTCCCGCGTCGGTGCAGAGGGGGACTTCACAAACGGAATCACTCCAATGATCGGCGGCCGGAAATTGCCGGCGCAAGTGGACGTGCTTCGGCGGGCTGGCGACGGGTCGATTCGCCATGCGTTGGTATCGTTCGTATTGCCCGAGTTGGCCGCTGGAGGCAACGTCAAGGTCGACTGGCTAAACGAAACGCCGACCGAACCGCCGCCGTTCCAGTGGAGTTTCGATAAGGCCAGCTTCGGCGCGAAACTCGTTTTGGCGACAGAGGCAGGTGGTGTGCTGACCTCCGACCTCGGCAAGATCATCGCCCGTGCCTGGTCGGCGTCCGAGCGAGTGAAGGTCCTTCACGACGGTCCCGTGATGAAGGAGTTCGAAATTCACGACGTGCCGGTCGACGCCTCCGGAACGCCCGGTCCGCACATCGAGGTCCTCTGGCGGCTGCGCCTGTTCACCGGGCAGAGTAGCGTTCGCGTCACGGCGGTCGTCGAGCGTTGTAAAGCTCGAAAGAAGAGCGGGCCTGAACAGATCCAGTACAAGTTCTCCAGCGTGAAACTGGTGCACAACGACAAAGTGTTGTACGAGGAAGGTGCCTACGACCATATAGACCAGAGCCGCTATCGCATCGTCGCGTGGACGGATGGGCAACTCGAGGACATTCACCGCCGGCCGAACTTCGAATACTGGCGCAAAGGCCGCTTTGTGCCTGAGTACCGTTGGGTGAAAGTCAAATCCCGCGACGAGGTCGATAGCTTCTACGACATGCGGGCCGAGATGCGAGACCATCCGAAACGCCGCCAAGGCATCTTGGAGAGCGGCATCATCCTGCGGCACATGCCCAATACGGGTGGGCGCTGGGACCTGGGTCCGTACCCGTCGTGGGCCGTGGCGTACTTGCTGGCCGGAGGCGGCCCGAAGACGTATCGAGCCATCTTGCACGCCGACGGAAATGGCGGCGGCGTGTTCTTCATCCACGTTCGTCAAAACGGCGCACCCGGTTACAATATCTTCACGGTAGAGCAGCCACCGCTGGATAGAGGCTACCGCATTCCGCTCTACAGACTACCCGACGGCAGCCGCCCGCCGGCTCAACCGGATCACGCCCACGCGCCCTCGATCGGCTACATCAGCTACCTGCTGACGGGCGACAAGTACTACGCCGAGGAGGTCAGCTTCTGGGCCGCTTATCACATGGGCGAATGGCCGCACAGAGGATTGAAGTGGCAGTCGATGGACCGCAGCTTTGCCTGGAGCCTGCGCCAAGTAGTCGATGCAGCGTTTATCTTGCCGGACAACCATCCACTGGTTGGCTATTTCAATGACGGCGTCAGCAAGTGTCTTGACGAGATGACCGAAGGGCTCGTCCGCTCGGGTCGGCGAGTCCATTGTCCACCGGCCGGCGTGTTCCAATGCTCGGGGCGGCAGAATTGGGTCAACGCCATGCGATGTTCTACGTGGATGTACTCATGGGTGGTTTGGGCTCTGGGCAACGCAGCGGACAAGGGTTTTCATGACAAGGCACCAGCAGTGCGCGACTGGGCGGCCGAATACATCGTCGGCCTGTACACGTCCGAGGACGAGTTCAAAGCTCCCGACGGCCGTGTGTATCGCTACGATCCGCGCGACGCCATTCCCTATTCGACCGCCATTGCGCGGATCAAAACGAAAGTCGTCGACAAGAAGGTCTCCGTAACGGACAGAACCGGCAATAAGACGACAAAGACAGTCAAAGGACTCGAAGTGGTCGATTCGGAGCCGGACTATTTGGACAACTACGGAGCCATCTGGTACTACACGAAGCAAAACGTCGACAACGGTTGGTACGACGAACGAGGCTTGGAGCACTTGCCGGACAAAAACGGCGTTTGGCCACTGCTGGAAACGGGCTTTGGCGGCGGAATGATGTACTGGGCTTACGACCGCAAGGTCCGACCGCATTTCAACTACCACCTGGAAGCCATGACCGGCCTGTCGATAGCCGTCGAGGCGGGCGTCCCCAAGGCGAACGAAGCCTGGAAGCGAGCGATAAAGTTGGGTGGTCACAAAGGCGATTACGGCATCCAGATCATCCCCCGCGTCGCGGATTTCGAACCGTGATTCTGCCTTGCGATACCGCGGGCCTAACGTCGCGGATTCATGCCGGCCCGAAGCATCGCGAGGAACTCAGTGAGACGTTCATGTCCCAAGCGGGTGCTTCGAACAAGCAGAAGGTGATGGTAGGCATCAATCTTGTAGCCGGGAGACACGAGCCTTCCATCTCTTTCCTCAGGAGTTGTCGGCAGTAGGTTGCTCAACGCCTTGGCCAACCGATCAGCGCTTTCTCCGCCGCGCAACAAGTCGGCGACGTTGTAGACCTCCACATACGGCGTCGAGCTAAACACTTCCTCCGGTGTCGTAATCAGCAGGACTTCGTCAGACACGACGTGCCTCAACTCCAAATCTCTCAGCATTTCGCGAAGAGCGGCCGAGAGCGTTTGGTTCTTCACGCTCCGGGTGATCGGCACGTCGGAGCCGATTCCAACATCTTCCAGAGCCCGCCTGTCGAGATAAATTGGTATTTTGTGCTGGGTCGCTAGGGTCGATGCTACCTTCTCAAGCGGCGTCTCCGTGAACGAGAAGCTCGTTTCTTGTTGCAAAGCCAGATAGATCTCCCTGGTCTTACCATAGGTCACATGCGGAGTAACACTCGCTGACGCAATCAGCGCCAAGTAGTCCTTTCGCTGCTGGTGTCGCTGCATCGCATGCCACCCCAACGGGACGGACAGGACCAATACGACGATCATCAATGTGGATAGCGAATAGCGAAGCCAACGTCGCAGGCCGAGCTTCGGAGTCGCCGCAGTGTCGGAAGAATTGCGGTCCATTGACGGCATCCTCGATGGCGGTTACGTACTTGTTGTATGTTGCCGCCCTATTGCCCCTTGCTGTAGTATACTGGCACTCAGGAGATTTCAGCAATCGTGGGCCAAGACCTAACGCAGCTTTGATCGAGCCAGAGACAAGAGCCGCAACAATAGAAAACGCTCGCGGTCGCTATCTCGTCTTACAAATACCACGCGGCTGACGGTTGGAGTCCGCGCGGATCGCTTGACTTACCTCCGTGGCGGGGTGACCGAGTTCTATGTTATCCGGCTCAGTCCGACTATTGTAGAAAAGGACGCGACTTTCGGCCCACCGACGCCGAACGCACCAAATCAAGCTTTCTCCGAGGGACCACGGAGCCAATCTATGAAACGCTGTTATCTTGCCGTTGCGACACTGGTCGGTATTAGTCAATGCGTGCTGGCCGATGTTGACTTGGTCACGATTCCCCGGCGCGAGAGCACGCAACTGACCATCTACAACTCGGAAGACATCACGATGGTCCGCGAACATCGGCTGCTGACGGTCAAGCCGGGTGTGAATCGCATCCAGTTCTCGTGGGCCAATACTCTGATTGATCCCACCAGTATCGACTTCCGCATCCTCGACCACATGGACAAGGTGGACCTGATCGACACGACGTTTCCCAGTGGTCGCAACGACGCGCTGCAGTGGAACATTCAGAGCCAAATGGCGGGCAAGATCCCGGTCGAAATTCGCTACTTTACCAGCGGCATCACATGGAAAGCCGATTACGTCGGCATCGCGAACGAGGACGAAACGAAGCTCGGGCTGACGGGCTATGTGCGCGTTTTCAATAACTCCGGCGAATTGTACGACAAGGCGCAAGTGCGGTTGGTTGTGGGCACGATCAATCTCGTCGAGAAGATCGCCGATCTGGCAACGCGGCCGGCTCCCGGAACCGAGGTGGGCAACAAACCGACGTCCGGCTTGGCTGTCAAAGGACAAGCCTTGCGGGATTACGCACAGAAATACGAGCAGTCCATAATGGATGGCGGTCTGATTGGCGGACTAGTGTTGGATCAGCGCAAGGACGTCAAGAAGGAAGGCCTGTCTGAGTATTTCCTATTCACGATCGAGGGCCGTGAGGACGTCCAGCACGAGGAACCGAAACGACTCGTGTCGATGAAGATCGCTGACGCGCCACTGGAGTGTATCTACAAGTTGACCGACCGGGATGGCGGGCAACAGTTCACGAAGTTCTACCGTTTCAAGAATCTCAAGCTGCTGGACGAACAAGGCGACGAGAAGGATCTGACCGACATGGAGAACCTGGGCGTCTCGCCGTTGCCCGATGGCATGGTGCGATTGTACTCCGAGTACGCGAGCAAGGACCTCGCTTATGTCAGCGGTACATCGACCAAGTACGTGCCGATCGGAGACCGTGTCGAAGTGAACGTCGGCGCCGACAGTGATATTACGATTGTGCGCCGCTTGAAGGATCAGAAGATCACGAACGTTGCCGCACGACAGTACAAACGCCGGATCGACGACGAGTTCGTCGTGTACTACGACCTGCTCGACTACGACGAGACTTTTCAATACGAGGAAGAAATCGTGTCGGGCAAGCCGGTGGACGTGAAAGTCGAATTCGAACGGCGGTTTGACGCCAATGTAGTTCTATGGTCCGAGGATGCCCCGCCCGCGGATTGGAATTCCGACGAACCGGGCGCATACGTGGACCTGCACGACATCACCGGGCGCAAAGAACGCGTCGATCAAAACCACGTTAAATACTTCTTGGACTTCAAGCCGGGCGAGAAGCGATTCGTCACCTACTCGGTGACCTACAAACGACGCAAGGTGGAACCGGAGTTGAATCAGGAGCAGAAACGGGAACCGCTGTGAAGAAATGACCAATGACCAAGTCCCAATGACCAATGAGGGACGATGGAGTGGATATGAATAAGATCGTGACCACAATGCTGGGCGTACTGTCGTTCGTATTGGCGACTTGTGCGCTGGCCGATGTCGATTTGGTGACGATTCCGACGCGCGACGGCGTGCAGTTGACTATCTACAACTCGGAAGACATCACGATGGTGCGCGAGCATCGGCTGCTGACCGTCAAGCCGGGTGTCAACCGAATCCAGTTCACTTGGGCAAACACGCTGATTGATCCCACGAGTATCGACTTCCGCATCCTGGACCATGTGGACAAAGTGGATTTGGTCGACACCACGTTCCCAAGCGGCCGCAACGACGCCCTGCAGTGGAACATCAAGAGCGATATGGCGGGTAGGATCCCCGTCGAGATCCGCTATTTCACCAGCGGCATTACTTGGAAGGCCGACTATGTGGGCATCGCGAATCAGGACGAAACGAAGCTCGGGTTGACGGGCTACGTACGCGTTTTCAATAACTCGGGCGAATTGTACGACAATGCGCAAGTACGATTGGTCGTGGGCACGATCAACCTAGTCGAAAAGATAGCTGATCTCGCGACGCGACCCGCGCCGCCCGATGGTCAGAAACAACGGGATGGCGGTTGGCGATATGCGCCGGAAAAAGAACGAGCCGCGATGCAGGAGCAATTCGACCGATTTGCGGCTAATTACGACGACGATTACGGGGGCCAACAAGGCGGCGCGAGGCGTCCCAAGCGAGTAGTCAAGCAGGGCCTGTCCGAGTATTTTCTCTTTGCGATCGAGGGTCGCGAGGACATCCAAGATAAACAGCCAAAACGGCTCGTGTCCATGAAGGTCGCGGACGTGCCGCTGGAGTGCTTCTACAAGCTGACCGACCGCGATGGCGGCGCGCAATTCACCAAGTTCTACCGGTTCAAGAACCTGAAACTTGCGGACGAGGACGGCAACGATAAGGACCTTCCGGCCATGGAGAACCTTGGCCTTTCGCCACTGCCCGACGGGATGGTCCGGTTGTATTCGGAATACCAGAACAAGGACTTGGCTTATGTCGGTGGTACCTCGACCAAGTACGTGCCAATCGGCGACCGCGTGGAAGTGAACGTCGGCCTCGATCCCGATATCACGATGGCCCGACGGTTGAAGGATCAACAAATCGCGAATGTCGTCGTACGGCAGTACAAACGCCGCATCGACGACCAGTTCGTGATGTACTACGACCTGGTCGACTACGACGAGACGTTCCACTACGAAGAGGAGATCGTCTCCGGCAAGACGGTCGTGGCTAAGACGGAGATCGAACGCAAGTTCGATGCCAACGTGGTTCTATGGGGCAGCGAGGGCCAACCGGCGGACTGGAACAGCAACGAAGAAGGCGCTTACGTCGATCTTCACGAAGTCGTTGGGCGGGTGGAACGCGTGGATCAAAACCACGTGAAGTACTTCCTCGACCTCGGACCGGGCGAGAAGCGACAGGTAACCTACAGCGTGACGTATAAACGCCGCAAGGTGCAGCCGGAGTTGAACCAGGAGCGGAAGCGGGAGCCGCTGTGAGGAAATGACCAATGACCAAGTCCCAATGACCAACGAAAGAGTAAGAGTCCTACACCGCGTCAGACCTTGCGGTCCGCTATCGGTGGCTTCTTACGCAGCGGAGGCCCACGAAGCCGCGGATTTCTTTGGCGAAACAGGCGTCGGTGAAGGCGGGATCTTCGTAGTTGCGGTAGGACGAACGGCACATGTCGGGCCTTGAATTCCAGCAGCCTCCTCGCACGACTCGCGTATCACCGCTATCGGGGCCTCGAGGATTTTTCTCCGGGCTCTGTTGGTAATAATCCTCCTTGTAGAAATCGTGGCACCATTCCCAGACGTTGCCACACATGTCGTGCAGCCCCCACCGATTCGGTTCCTTCTCTCCGACCGGGTGCGGTCCTCGGGGACAGTTTTCCTTGAACCATGCGTGATGGCCAAGTTGGCTCCGATCGTTGCCAAACGAGTACGCGGTCGTCGTGCCGGCCCGAGCCGCATATTCCCACTCGGCTTCGGTGGGCAGACGATATCCATTCGCGCCGAAGTCGCACTGCCAAGTTTGCTCGTCGTATGGCGGCTGAAGCCCTTCCAAGCGGGAACGAGCGTTGCAGTATTCGATCGCATCCTTCCAGCGAATCTGTTCGACGGGATTCTCCTCGCCTTTCCAACGCGAGGGATTCGTGCCGACAACTCGTTCGTACTCTTCCTGTGTCACCTCGTATTTGTCCATGTAGAACGAGTCGACCTGGACCGTGTGTGGCGTCTCGTCGATTTGGTCTTCGGCGCTGCTGCCCATCTGGAAAGAGCCGCCGGAAATCAGAACCATCTCGACGCCACTTTCGGTGTTATCGGCACGGTCGGCATCCGGCTGGACGTCGCGTTCTACACGTCTGCATCCCGTCACCAGCAAGACGGCAATTACCAACAGGCAAAGCCTGGCAATCTGTTCTCTCACTGCCTTATGTGCCTTCAATTCTCAGAGGCCGGTGGAAGCCAATCGTAATCCCAGTGATGCCCGAGCGATCCTGGCGGGCTAATCGTGATCGTCTCGTGGTCAGCCAGCCGGACGATGCAAAGCGGACTGTGGACTCGCCAACTGCCGCCGTGCGGGATCTTGACGTAGGCGATATATCGACCGCAGTGGGACCAACGCCCACAGGGGTCCTGGCCGATCTTGTCTTTGGGAAGCGTGATGAACTTGCCGTCCGTGCCATCGGGCAGAGCCGGATCGAACTTGCGTATACTGATGCTGCCACCCGAGTTCCAGCACATCCACCCACCGTCCGGCGAGAAAGCGGGATGACATTCGCCGCCGCCGGCCGGATGATTCGGCAGCTTGCGTATTTCGCCGCCGACCGACGGCATGAAGTCGATACTGTACCTGCTGCCGCGGAAGTCACGGATCTCGAACAGGAACCACTTGCCGTCGCACGACATGTCCTGAATGCTGACTCGCTGTTCGACACGAACCGGTTTGCTGTTCTCGCCGGTTGCTGCGTCGGTATACACGATGCCGTTCTTTCCACATTGGGCCGTGCGTTTGCTGTCTGGCGTCCACACGTAGCCGCCCCAATGTTGCGTGGTCTTCAGCGTCTTGGCGTCCACCAAGTAGTCGCCGTAGTTGTACGTGAACATCGTTCCATCGGGAGAAGTACGTGGCACGTGTTCGTCCTTTTCGGGCGTGTCCGTCAATTGCTTCAAGCCCGTGCCATCGGCGTTGACCAGGTACAGGTTTCGCGGTGGGTATCGGCCGTCGGATCCTTCCCGTCGGTCTGGGTGAATCGCAATCACCAGCCGATATCCCGTCTCGCGTAGCTCTTCCTTCAAGTCTTCAATTCTAGCCGGTGCAAGCGGATCGCAGCGAGGCGGCATCTCCCACGACGCTTTGATCGAAGTGGCCTCGTCGGCGCGCCCAACAGCGACAATGCCGAGAACTAACAGTACCAGCAGCGGCAGGTATCCACGGGAATCGTTCACGGTTCTGCTCCTTTGCTTGGGCTATGTTGTGTCGATTCCGGTTGTACCCGCGCAGAGTCCGCCGAGCAAGTACCATTTACCCTGATCCTCGACGCGCCGGACGGTGGCTGATACACTGCGCGACTAATGATGACGTTCCTCGGCCTCGGTATGCTTTTGACGCTGTTCTACAATGCCGTTCTCACGGCCGTCGACGTCGTAGCATGGAGATGGCTTCTCCGGAAACCGAGCCTTTTGCGTTGGCTGGCGGTGATGCTTGCCGTCGGGGCGGTTGTGGTAATGATGGCTGCGCTGACGGCGGTCAGCAGTTTTGCCTTTTTCCGTAATCTCTCCTTCGGACTGTTCGGGCACGTCGCCTTGCTCCTTCTGCTTTCGGTGTTCTGGCTGCGCGAGGTATCGAAGCTGCTCTCGGTGGTATGCGGCGCAGCGGCGCTGGCTCTCTGGGCCGTGGCCTTCGACGCCTTTTTGATCGAACCGACCTGGCTGGATGTTTCGCACCGGGAGATTGCGTCAGAGAAGCTGACACGGCCGCTGCGAGTTGTCGTCGTTGCGGATCTCCAGACCGACCGGCTCGGCGATTACGAACGCAGGGTACTCCGGCTGGCGGCGGACCAGGAGCCGGATCTGCTGCTGTTTGCGGGCGATTACGTGCACTGCCATGATCGCAAAGCCCGCTACTCGATCATCAGGCAGATCAACGGGTATCTGCGCGAGCTTGAACTCACGGCTCCAGCCGGCATGTTTGCCGTTCAAGGGAACATCGACGACGAACGTTGGCGCGACGCGTTTGACGGCTCAGGCGTGATGGCCGTCCATGACACGCAAACCTTCGAAATGGACGGGTTGCTGCTCACATGCCTTAGTCGACAGGATTCCTTCCATTCGGGCCTGACTATCGAGAACGACCAGCCGGGCAAGTTCCACATCGTTCTCGGGCACTCGCCGAACTTCGCGTTGGGGCAGGTCCAGGCTGATTTGCTGTTGGCCGGGCACACTCATGGCGGACAGGTGCGGCTGCCGCTCGTGGGCCCCTTGCTTACCCTGTCCGCCGTGCCGCGATCGTGGGCAGCCGGGTTGACGGAGCTGCCCGACGGAGGCAAGCTGCTGGTTTCCAGGGGCATCGGTATGGAGCGGGGCTCGGCGCCGCGATTACGCTTTCTGTGCAGACCGGAATTGGTCGTGATCGAGTTGGTACCGAAACCGGGCAGTTCGGAGGACTAGCCATGAAAGGGCAAAGCCATGTGGAAAGGAACGCGACGTAGTTTTCTGAAGACGACTGCCGCAAGCGTCGCTGGTGCCGGCCTCGCGTTGGCAGCCAAAGACGCACGGGCGCAGGTTCCAGGTGACCGGCCGCGGCAGGATGACGGCGTCGAGGTGTTGAACCCGATGACACGTGTACCTGTGTCGTTCATCATCGACGACTCGACGTGCCTGGTGAACCTGAATCGCTTTGCCATTCCCCAGTTCGCGTGTGCCTTTAACTTCGAGCGGTACGACTATGATTGGCGAAGCATGCCGGCCGAGATCCCTGACGACTTCGTTCGCAAGTTTGGCCATTGGTGCGGCGAGCACGGCGTGAAAGGCAAATACAGCATCGTGCCGTATCCTGCCTGCGTCGGCCGACTGGATCGCGTGCTACCCGGATGGACCCGAAAGGAGTTGGACGCCAGTATCGAGCTGGTGCGCACGTTGATGATGCCCAATTGGGACATCCACCCGGAAATAGTCACCCACACGTGGGCGATCAATACGAAGACTGGCCATCCTTATACGGAGCGCACCGCCAATTTCCAGGAAAACTGGGGGTGGTCCGTGGGTAAATCGGTCGACGAGTTGACGGACTACATGACTTACGGGCTACAGATTCTCAAGAATGTCGGGCTGCCCTGCGAGGGCATCACCACGCCCGGCGGTTTTGGCACACGCGTTCTACCGGAATTGGCTCAGGCCACGCTTCGGTCGTGTCGCGACGTGTTCAGCGCCGAGATACCTCACTACTTCCGACACATCTACGGCAGTGGCGATCGCAGCGTCGCTCCGCGCGTTGAATACGCATCGGGCCTCGACGGACCGGACCCGCAATGCGTGGTGTCGATCATCGGTTGCACGGGCGACTGGACCGGTGGATGGGACGCATCGCGCCCGGGCGAAGTCGATCGGTACATTACCCCGGATCTGAGCGAAGGCCGCATGGTCGACGTGATCGAACGCGGCGAACCGGCGATTATGGTTTCGCACTGGACGGGCATCTATTTCAACGGCGAAGAAGAGGGCTTTAAGACGTTCCAGGAGGCAGTCCGTCGCTTGCACGCCAAGTACGACCGTCTGATCTGGATGAAGCTCTGCGAGATCGCACGCTATTGGGCGGCCAAAGAACTCACCGGCATCGAACGGCGCGACGGCGTCGTAACATTGAAGGCACCTTTCGCCGCCCCCAATTTCACCGTGCGCGTGGGCGCGAAAGGCAGTGCCGTCCCGAAACTGACCGTTGGAGGGAAGCCACTGCCACTGACGGAAGTGGCTAAGCCGCTCGCGCTCAAGTCCGGTACTTGGACTCGCGACGATCAAGGAGTGATCGTCTGCTTCGACCTGCCCAAAGGCGAGACGCAGATTACCTTTTAGACCGTGTGCGTTTGAAGGTAGTGCACTCCGTTTAACCCCGAGCCGAAGGCGACGGCCGTGGCGCGTCGTGCCGCTCACGACAGCCATCGCCTTCGGCTTCGGGTTAAACGGTCCACCGCCGACCACTTACGGTATAATGCAGAGGCGGTTTGGCAGAGAAAGGCTTTGATATCCATTCAGGAGACAAGATGAGATACACACTTCTTACTGTGAGTTTCTGCTTTGTCGTATCGACATGTTTGGGCGATGAGTTCGACACCGCGCGAATGAACAACTGGCACCAGTGGCGAGGTCCGCTGGCCGACGGGATTGCGTCGCATGGTGACCCGCCGGTGAAATGGAGCGAGGAGGAAAACGTCAAATGGAAGGTAGAAATACCCGGCGAAGGCCACGCGACGCCCATCGTTTGGGGCGACCAGTTGTTCGTGCTCACGGCGGTCGAGACGGGGCGGCGTGTTGATGAACTCGCGCCGCCGAAAATGGAGCCGCCGGGCGGATATCTGACCAAACGCCCGTTGAACTACTATCGCTTCCTGGTGATGTGTCTCGATCGAGGCACGGGCCAAGTGCGATGGCAACAGGTGACCTGTGAAGACGTGCCTCACGAAGGCCGTCACGGTACGAATACCTACGCGTCCAGCTCGCCCACCACCGATGGCCGGCGGCTGTACGTCTCCTTCGGCTCGCGAGGCATCTTCTGCTTCGACCTGGAAGGCAAGCTGCTGTGGGATCGCGACCTGGGCGATATGGTCACTCGCTTCGGTTGGGGCGAAGCCACCTCGCCCGTCATCCACGGCGAATCGTTGATCGTCAATTGGGACCACGAAGGCGACTCGTTTCTGCTCGTGCTCGATCCCGAGACCGGTGACACGAAATGGCGAGTCGAGCGCGACGAGGTGTCCAGTTGGGTCACGCCCCGAGTTGTCGAATACGAGGGGCGATCGCAGTTGATCGTGCCGGCCACGCGGCGGATTACTAGTTACGACCTGGCCAGCGGCGAGATCATCTGGGAATGCGGCGGGCTGACGACCAACGTGATTCCGTGTCCGGCCGTGTATCGAGACTTTGTCATCTGCATGAGCGGACATCGGGGCAACCAGGCCCGTGCCGTGCGGCTCGATTCTCGCGGCGACGTTACGGACGATCCGCAGCAAGTCGTCTGGCAATTGCACCGCAACATACCTTATGTACCGTCACCGCTCTTGTACGGCGATCTGTTCTACATGACCAGGTCGAACCAAGCGGTCATGTCGTGCCTGGATCCCGCGTCGGGCAAACCGTTGACCGAAGGCGTCCGGCTGCCAGAGATGCGCAGCATGTATGCGTCGCCGGTCGGCGCGGCCAACCGTGTCTACTTCACCAGTCGCGAAGGAACGACGTTGGTGATCAAAAACCAAACCGAATTCGAAGTGCTGGCGATCAACAAGCTGCCGGAAGGCATCGACGCATCCCCGGCGATCGTCGGCCGGGAGATGTTTCTGCGCGGCGAGAAGCACCTTTACTGCCTTGCCGAAGAATGACCCAGTAGGTCCCGTCTGCCGGACGGGATCTGTGGGTTGTTGGAGTTCACGCTTTAGCGTGCTTTTCGTCCTTGGCTTCCAGGAGGACACGCTGAAGCGTGAACTCCAACGAAAGAGTTCGAGGTCCCGCTCGGCAAGCGGGACCTACCTGTCCTTTTCCTGCACCGTCAGTCAAGATGCCGACGCACGAACTTGATGGCTGCCTGATATGCGTCGTCAACTGCCCGGCCATCGGCACCTGCCAACCCATGTTCGCCGTTGGGGATGCTGATTAGCTTGCGTTCCACATCGTTGCGCCGCAACTCGGCGGCCATCATGACGGACTGCTCGTGGGGAACGTCGGTATCCTTCTGGCCGTGAATCATCAGTGTCGGTGGGTAGTCCGAAGTGACATTTTTCACGGGCATGTAGGGGGCGAACTTGTCCTGTTCAGTATGCGGATCCCAACCGGAAACGGCCTTCGGCCACAGCCCCTGCTGGCGGCAGAACTGATAGAAGGCACCGCCATTTCCTTCGCGGTCACGAGCGTCAGCGATCGGCGGCCCGTCTACCTGCTGGAAGGCTTCTTCTCGCGAGAGCTTGACGCGGTGATGACACGGATGAGGGCTCGGTTCGCTGTACCACGGGCCTACCAAGTCGCCGTAGCCCCACAAGGCGACGAGCGCTTTGGGCCGCGGCTTGACTTGGTATCCGGCCGTGAGCGTCAGATACCCGCCGGCCGATCCGCCCGTGACAGCCAAGCGGTCCGGATCGGCGTGGAATAACTCGGGGCCTTTCTCGCGGATCCAGCGAAACGCGTCTTCGATGTCCTCGATAATCTCCGGGAGTTTGGTCTCCGGAGCCAGTCGGTAGTCGATCGACACGACAATGTACCCTGCATCGAGGAATGCCTTCTTGAGACGTCCGCTGACGCCTTCCCGATGCCCGTTGATCAAAGCGCCGCCGTGAATCCACACGACCACCGCTCGTCGAGCGTCGTCATCCTCGCGGTAGACATCCGCCTTGATATCGAGGTCTTGGACCGTCTTGTACGTGTAAGTCCGCTCGACGACCTCGGCCGCCGACTCGCCGTGAGTCAGAACACATCCCAAGGCGACCAGCAGCGATAGCGCAAACACGACACTTGATGGACAGATCGAAGCGGCAGAGCACATCGTCATCTCCCTTTCTTTGCACCAGAATCCCGCGACGAACGATACATGTTCGTTCAGGTTGCTGGCCATTGGATTCGTTCGAACAGCGAACGCAGTTTCTGCCCGCGTGCCGGATTCACCGACTCTACAAATGACACATGGCCATCGAGGTGTAGACGAAACTCGGGCAAGCGGGCGTGGTTTTCATTGCCAGGTCCCCGACGGGCACAGTTGTACAGGATGGCCTTCAGGCGATCGAACTCGTCCCGTGGAATATTAGGATGCCGATTGACCGTGAGCCCTGCCGCACATTGCCGTACCCCTTGACGCATGATCCGTGTTTTGCGAGGGTTGATTTCGAAGCCCTCGTCCATTGCGATCGCGTAGACGACTCGATGGAACTTGCCAATCGACCGAGCCAGAACGCGACCGCCCGAGAACAGAAGATCATCTGCGTAACGAGTGTACCGACCGCGAAAAGAACGGGCCAGTCCTGCGAGGCGACAGTCGAGACGGTAACTGCACAGATTGGCGATCGCGGGAGACGTGGCGGTTCCCTGAGGCAAATGCGGCTGGCCATAGAGACGCTGGTGGCGCCAGCGGTCGGCGACGTTCCCGTATTGCGGAAAACTCCGCCAGACATCGTCCGGGACCTCGTTGGTGCCGAGCGCCGCCAGGCACTGGGACACCTCCTCTGGATACCCGGCTGTTCGAAACACGCCCGCGACGCGGCGTCTTGGGATGCACGGAAAGAAGTCTCTCAGGTCAGCGCGGAGAACGATCGACTGGCCGGCATGAGGTGCTACAAAACTCCTGATGGATCGCCCGCGGCAGAATCCGTGCGCCGCCTCGTGGGGCGGAATGCGGTCCAGGATCTCGTGCAATATGCATCGCTGAATCGCCTTCAGCCTCTGTTTCGGCGACTCGATCAGCCGAGCGGAACCGCCAATCCGCTTAGACAACCAGTAGTACCGGTAATGTCGTAACGGCCCGCGAGGGACCTTCCGTTCCAGTCCTCTTCGATCGGCGAACCAGTCTAGCTCCGTTAGCTTCAGGTCGAGCCAATCGGCCAACTCTCCGACGGTGACAAGTGGCGGTACATCCCAATTGACGGGGTGCCCGGCAGTCGGGGCCATTTCCGGCGGTTTCCGTTGCAGTCCGCCGACCCTCACATCGTGCTTGTGGCAGGCACGTCGAAGCCCTTCGTCCTGGCGCAGAAATCGCAGCACCTGGAAACGGCTTGGTCGGCGATCATGTCCAAGGGTATGGAGAGCACGCTGCGCCAACGGTCGTAACCACCGCCAGCGTCGCCCCAGGGCGTCTGCGCCACGGTCCACGAGATCGTCGCATTCCCATCGACCGCAGACGAATGCGGACGCGAGATAGTCGGCCACGAAACGTTGAGTTGCCATGTCTGACACCAAACAAAATGCGGCGGCGGCCTCTCCAACCCGTCTCGTTGTGCGTGAGCTGTTCTGCGTTTCCGCGCAGTCCGGCTCACGCGGCGAAATGTCCATCGTCAAGTCATTGCCCTGGGGTATCCCCAGAGAGACAAAACACTGACGCAAACGGTCAGAGGTCTTGCCATCTTGGAAAGGACGCGCCGCCGCTCTATCAGCTTTGTCCGGCCGTACTCCTATGTCAACCGTCTGGCGTCCATAACAAACTGTGTAACGGCACGCACAAAGATCATCGCGGACTTCTAGAAGTCCGCGATGATCTTCCATGCGGTTTTCTGGATGGCGCGACGGCAGAAGTTGCGATTCGGGCCAACGTTCGTGTTAGAGGACCATGGGAACGTACCAACGACGTCATGTCGTCTGGCGGACGGTCTCGCAGTCTGCTCCCAGCGCATCGAGCATTTGCCCTACGGACGACTCCAGCGCCAAAGTGACATCCTGGACCGCTCCGCGCCGATCGGTCGTGTACGCTGCATGATGGTCCTTCAGGTCGACCGGATCTCCGACCTTGACGCGTGCCTTTCTCGGCCCCCACATGCGCCGTTCTTTGAACACCTCCATCTCCAGCAAGCAAAGCACGTCCAGAAACCGATCGACCGTCATCGACTCGCTGACGTATCCGTCGTAGATAGCCACGAACTGCAATACTCGCCAAAGATCGTCGTACAAATTACGGACCGCTTGCCGGCGTTCCAGCGCAAGCTGCCGCTCGTAATCGGACGCCTCGGATTCCTCGTGGACGATCCGGTCGACGGCGTTGAACAGGGTGCGTATGCGATCCAGCAGCATGCGTCCCTCCGGCGGCGTCAATTCGAGTTGTTGCTCCAAGCCTGAGACAATACACTCCTTCATCTTCTGGATGCGGTCGTCCATGCTGCTGGCGGCGTCCGGCGTGACGTGATGCATCTTCTCGTTTGCGGCGAGCACCGCCTCGCCCACGCGGCGCAGCCGTTCGTACCGGGGAAGCGGCTCCAGATCCTCCGAGGCGAACAGCTTCGATTCCAGCCGTGCGAGCGAGGCGTCGATCTCGTCGTGCATGTCTTCGAGGTAAACGTATTTGACAGCGATCGGGATGCAGAAAAGAGACGGACCGTCCTCGCTCTTGGCCGCGTCTTCGTGCGCCTTGAAGGCAAGCTGGATCACACCTTGCTGGAACGGAATAACCGTGCTGTTTTGCCAGACCGTTTGACCTTCGGGGAAAATGACCAGCCACCGCTTTCCCGAGGCGAGAAGCCGTCTGGTTATCTGAAACGACGGCCTATCGGCGGTCCCGCGGATGATCGAGTACGCCCCAATCCGCTGCATGATCCAGCCGTTGACGGCAGACTGCTCGAACGCTTCCATGGCGGCCATGTAGTTGTAGTCGTCTCCGAGCAACTTCGACAGATACATGATGATGTGCGGCTCGAAACCACCAGAGTGACTCGGCGTCAACAGACATCGCTTTCCTTTGAGCTTCCTGAGTTTCCCCAGGTCGTCTTGGCTGACGTCGATTTCGGTCACCTTGAGTTTCCGCCGGATCGTTCGGCGGAGCCTCATCTTGACCAGCGCAATCACCAGGCGGTTGCGTTTTGGCGGACGAAAAGTGAAGGGTTTCGGCCGGGCACGGGGGTCGGATTCCACAAGTTTTGTCGGATCCACAGCCTACTGCCTTTCTGATCCGGCGCGAGCTATCTGTCGACTAGAACGGACGGATCTTGATGTTGCGGAATTCGATGCGGTCGGAGTGGTCCTGAAGGCAAATATGCCCTTTCTTGACTTTGGCGAAATTCGGTTTGTTCTTGAACTTGCTGCCGGCCACGCGCTTGTTCCAGTCCTCGCTGCCGACTTCGTATTCGAACAGTTTGACGCCGTTCAGCCAGTGCTCGACGCGATTCCCGTCGGCAACGATCCGCACCGTGTTCCACTGGCCAACCGGGTTCGTCACATCTTTCGGAGGCGCGTACAAGTCATAACAAGCTCCTGCCAACTGTCGTTTGTCGCGCCTTGGGTGACGGGAATTGTCGAGCACCTGCATTTCCGGCGCGACGTGCCAAGACGTGATGGCGTCCTCGGTGACACGGAACAGGATTCCGCTATTCCCGCCGGATACGATCTTCCATTGCAGCGTCAGTTCGAAATTGTCGTACTGATCAACGGTGATGATATCATCCCCGCCGCCAGCCCCTTTGCCGCCCGCTCCGCCTTTCACACGAACCAGTGCTCCGTCGACGGTCCACCCCGGCGGCATCTTGTCCATCTTGTATCCCCGCCAGCCCTCGGTCGTCTTGCCGTCGAACAGCAGTTTCCAGCCGGCTGCTTTCTCCTTCTCGGACAACGTATTCGGCGCTGGCTCCGATGGCTGAATAGCGTTCTCTTGGCGCGCGGCCGCAAACGGCCAACTCAAGGCGACAAGCAGCAACATTGGAACGATAGCTCTTCGTGAAGTCGGCATGTTGTGTCTCCTCGTGGACGATTGTCTTCACTGCGACGTTTTCCAACAGCATGATAACACAGTGGACGGCGAGACGCAGCCCAATGGAACCAAACCCCGGACAATCTCGCTCATGGAAGTTCGTCGGACGCATAGACGATCCCCGCACGCTCGGTACCACCGGCGTGAAGGCGAAGAATGTGATCGTCTTGTGTGGAAAACACTCGCCCCTGTCAAAGTCAGAATCGAAGCGGCAAGCGACTGAATTCTCGGCGCAAATGCGCCGTCGTTCGAGGCGTCAGTTCTTGGATCGGCCCTCAAGCCAACGCTTTAGGGAAGCCTGACTCTCGGCAGACGCCTTCCCGAAGACGAGATTCTCGACACTGATATCCTCGTCCAACAGAGGCCAGTGGATTCCCCGCCCGCCACCGATTAGCCGCCAGTTTCGCTGTTCCTCTGCTGTCGCGTGACAAAGGCGCGGGTACCAGGACAGAGGGACGGAGATTGTTCGACCGTCTGACAACTCGACGGTCAGTGCGTCCGCAGTGACCGTCAACGTTGTCACGACGACATGTTGTGTTTCAACCGTTGAAGAACTCATTCCAAGCACCCATCAAATCTTCGTGGTTTTCTGTCACAATCTGCTCGATTCTGCGGAGTTCCTTTGCGGGGAAACCGCCGCTACGTTCCAAGCGGATCGGGTCGAGCCAGATTCTTGCTTCGCTGTCGTCCCGTTCAACATGCACATGCGGCGGTTCATCGCCGTCGCCGGCATAGAAAAAGAACCGGTATGGCCCAACTCTTAAGACTGTGGGCATTGTTATTCCACGACTGAGTATGCGTCAACGGAGCGATCACCAAAGCCACAGGCCTTCTGAACATCTTGTCTTTGCGCGGCCCGGTCTATACGACGCCCCAACGCATTGTACCATCCAAACGAGGTCTACAACATCTAGACGGCTAGAATCGCGCCGAGCGATGGTTTGTCCTGTATAATGTTTGGATCGAGACCAATTCGGAGACGTGCCCATGGATTCCCCTCAGTTCACGCCGCTGACCCTGCACCAACAACTGTCCGAATCGGACATGAGGCAGCGAGCGGCTGCGTTTTTAGCAGAAATGCGGCGTCGCCGTTCGGTGCGACAGTTCTCGAATCGGCCAGTGGCGCGTGAGATTATCGTCGATTGCGTCGCGACGGCGGCAACGGCACCCAGCGGTGCCAACCTTCAACCCTGGCACTTTGTGATTGTCGAAAGCCCCGATGTCAAGCGTCGCATCCGTTCGGTTGCCGAGCGGGAGGAACGTAAATTCTACGAAACTCGGGCACCGGACGGGTGGCTCGATGACTTGACGCCTCTGGCTACTGGTCCGGACAAACCGTTCCTGGAAGATGCCCCGTTTCTGGTTGCTGTCTTCGTCGAATCCTCGCGCCAAACGGCGACTGGCGAGCGACGCCCGAACTACTACGCTCGGCTGTCTGTAGGCATCGCGGTAGGCATGCTGATTACGGCCGTCCACTATGCTGGGTTGGTTTGCCTAGCGTACACGCCCAGCCGCATGGGTTTCCTGAACGAGGTCCTCGATCAGCCGGATGACCGACGGCTGGCGATGATCCTGGTCGTTGGCCATCCCGCCGAGGATGCCCAAGTGCCGGTTCTCGAGAGAAAGCCTCTCGATAGTGTCGTATCGTTTGCCTAGTGCCCCGTCCCAATAGCCCTGCAACGGGTTTCGGCAATTTGGCTTTTCTTG